>JACCDO010370233.1_pt1 | contig 117051 bp, 176 predicted proteins | sample 7446101 | NCBI WGS metagenome assembly JACCDO01 (sample SAMN15323440, study PRJNA562643) | freshwater metagenome | isolation source: river surface water | place: USA:Blue River Watershed | collected 2017-08-16
AAAGAAAGACGCTTCAGCGTGTGGGGCAATAGGCTCTATTATCATTGATCCATTATACCATTATGATATACTAATAGAGAACAAAGGAGATGCCCATGGCATTAGAAAAGATGAGTTTTGTAGAGACCGATTGGTATACAACTCAAGAAGGAACATCACAGGCAAAAGACTTTATTTTTAAGGATTTTTGCGACTACATCATCGTAATCAAGACGTTTGCTGACGCAAACGATAACACTAAGTTAACACGCACAGATGTCATTCATATTGATTCTAACAATGGTGGAGTTAACCATAAGAAGATTTCAGAGTTAGATCCACCGCTTATTGAAGCCCTGGAAAAATCTGGATTCCCTCACATTAAAAACTAAAAAACTGATTCATATAGAAATCCGCTTTTGTTTGCATTATGGCTCTATGAGTCTGATCTAGCACTAGCGGATTTTCTGTATCTTCAACTACCTGGCAAACTATAATGTCGTAATAGTCCGATTTGTCGAATTCTAGATCTGGTCTCCAATGTATTTGGTGGCTACCAGAAAATAAAAGTGCTTGGTTAAAATTCAAACTATAACTTTGCCCCTCTACAAACAGATCCCAGGGTTTAGTGGCCTTTAACTGGATACTAAGAGTAAATGAAGCCGTCTCCATACCAACATCGTAGTGTGGCCTTAGAGAAGGCTTAGAACCCGAATCAAGGGTATATCTAGGGGTGTGGTGTCCATCTTCTCTTACGTATATTGGAACACGCTTTGCAATTTCACTTAGCATAGTTCTTCTAATATGTGGTTCGTATGGATATGGGGATGTAATGTATCCACAAGATGGATCAGTAAACACATAATCGTTACCGTAGCCATCTTTAGCAAATGGTGCTACTTCAAATCTATCTTTGTAGATACTTTCGATTTCTTCATCAGTAAAGAAGTTATCAATAACTACTGGTTTAAAGTCGAAAAAAATATTTGGATCTTGCATATTACCACTTCTCCATTGGACATTTAGCATCTTGCAAAGTGGTTTTTAATTTCATAAAGCAACCGCATTTTTTACATTTAGCAACTCGTTTATTAAACCACTCGCAACTATTACATATGTCTAATCTTTGTTCAATTAATTCCCTCTTGCTTCTAGGCATGTTAGGATCAAAAAGATCTAAAAATTTGACATCGTTAGGCACATAGATATAATACCATATATTGCTCATAATAGCAACTGTGTTGCTTATAGTGTGCATGTGTGGTTTGCTAAACCTCTATTTCGGCGACGAATTAAAAGCGAGAGATATATTTTTTCAAAAACACTTGTTATAATTTGTTCTATGACACTTACCGACTGGGCTGCGCTTATCGTTAGTATCCTAACAATTATATCTTCAGTCGCATACGGTATACGCTGGATGGTAAAGCACTATCTCGCCGAACTTAAACCAAATGGCGGAGCAAGCCTAAAAGACTCAATCAAAAGATTAGAAGAAAAAATATCAGAGGCTGATCAACAACGTTCTGTTATGGATAGAAAACTTGATAAGATGTACGAAGTTTTAATAGACCATATCGCAAAAAACAATAGATAATTTTTATCGTTTTACTTCATTATTTGGAAGTTCGTTAATATGGTACTGGCTTGTTCTATTGAAAAAGTATTGACTTGAATATCTTTCGCCGAGACCCATTTCTAAAATTTCGTGGTAAAGGTAAGATGGGAAAACAACAAAATCTCCAGCAACTGGCTTATAGACAAACGGAGCCTTTAATATATTTTCATTCATTCTATCTTCTACTTCCATCTGCTCAAATGATAGAAGTGTCGGATCATCAAATCTTAATTCTCCACCATCAAAGTCGTCGTTCCAGTAAAAAATACCAGTCATCGTAATAGAGGTCATACCACCTTCAAGACCAAAGTGTCCAGCATAGTCTCCAGTAGGGATATCTCTGTGCATTGGCAAAAGCATACCAGCAATTCTTTTATCTACAGTTATCAATTCATTGTTATCTGTTTTCATGTAGTTTGGTGGCATTAAGTTTATATTATTTTTATATAGTTCAAAGTCTTTTTCGATAACTGGAATTATTCTAGAGTGTAGAGTGTAAAGTTCTTTGACAACACTAAGTGGGATATATTCTCTAAGTTGAAAAACTGATTCATCAGTACATATGCTTTGTGTTAAAATAGAGTTTGGGTAATTATTAAACATATCCAAGTACTTAAGTCTATTTTCTTCAGACATTAAATTCTTGTAGATTTTTACCATGTTTTTCATATTAAGATTATATCATATATACTATATATAAGATATATTATATATAACACTTTAGAGATAGTTTTCTTTTCTTATATATATTTAAGTATACACCATCCGTAACTCTGACATTCTATGACTTAATAGTATAAAACGGACATAAGGTATTGTAACAATCTGGTAAACTTTTTTAGAATGTCTAGATTGTACTGATATGATATACTTTATCCTGATACCTAGGATAGATCTCTCATACCCACCTATCCTGGGTATCATTTTTAATTTAATGGTATAATCACATTATGACTATGTGTGGGCCTGAGATTTTTGGGGCTGATCCAGCAAGAATTAAGTGGAATGTCGTTAGAGGCGATACCGCTTCCCTTAGAGTTGAATTTTTAGATAACGATGAAGTAACATATTTTGATACATCTGATTGGGAATACGTTGCAAGTTCTTATGACCCTAAAGGTGACATTATTGATGAACTTACCGTTACCCCTGGAAATGGCTATGTCGATATTGTTGCAGGACCTGATCTTACTCAGTATTGGGGTACAGGATATGGATCTGCTTTAGCAGAACTTAACTTTGATCTTCAGGTAACTATTGATGATACAGTTTGGACTCCAGTTATAGGAAGCATCCTTGTTATAGGCGATGTCAGTGGTTCACTATAATGGCAGTTATAAAAGTAACTACACCAAGACCTGAATTGCCTTCAGTAATTAGAGTTGGAAGTAAAACTTTTAAAGTAAATAAGTGATATAATCTGTCTATGACTATTCACTCAAATCACTATCTTAGCAATACAGAGGCTACACGCCTTACCCCAAATGGACTTCACTCTGGAATGGACATTACAATTCAGAACCTAAGCGACACCTCATATGTTTATCTTGGTGCAGAAGGTGTTAACCCAGAAGACTTTGGGTACCGACTAGCACCTGGTGCAGCATGGTCTGTTGAACTTCCTGGACAAGATGCTCTTTATGCAATTGCAGATCAAGCAACATATATTGCAGTTCTCAAGACAGGACTTGAATAAGAATGGCACGTTTTACTACAGCAGGGGGATCAGGCTCTGGAGCACCAGGACCACAAGGACCACAGGGAGCAGAAGGAGATTCTGCATACGATGTTGCAGTAGCAAATGGTTTTGTTGGAACAGAACAAGAATGGTTAGATTCTATTGGTGGCGGTGGAACTGCAGATCTTGGAGATTTTCAATTTACCGCAGGAACTGCAACAGTAAACGATGATGAGACGCTTGTTATTCAGGCAAACAATACAACCACAGTTAAGTCGCAATTAGTTCTTAATCCATACGGAGTTGCAAAACTAGAAGCATTTGATTCTCCAAATGTAACAACTTTTTACGCATCAAACCCTGACTGGGATTCTGCTACATGGTCAGTAGAACCTGGTATTGGAAGTGTTATTCAATTTGTTAACGCACCAAACATCCTTAACTGGATTGGCTCATCAACACTTAGCGTATACAATGCTTCACTTATTATTAATGGGGTCGCAGCAGGTACAGTAAACGGTTTCTCTTATAGCGGTACAGATGCTACTCTTTTTATTAACAATACCGTTCCTACAGAAGATCCAACAGTAAATGAAATTGCTTTTTCATTTGTAACATCATCATTCATCGATATTAACTATGACAATGGATCATTTGATCTTGAAGCAAAAAACATGGATATTAACATTGAATCAGATGATGATATCTACATTACTGCTGCTGGAGATGACATATTGCTTCGTGCAAGCGATGACATTCGCTTCACATCTAATTACAATGATCCAAGTGGGGAAACATATGGTTGGACAATGAATTCAGAAGGTGAGTTCCACCTACCTGGAAATGGTGTTATTTGGAATCCAGCAAACTCATCTGGAGATGGGTATGGTGGAGACACTCTGCACCTTGTTCCAAACGATGTAGATAATGAAACAGAGCAAAGAATTATCATTGATCCAACTGCACCAAACCATATTCATATTCGTGCAGGTGGAGTACAAGACTACTCCAATGTAGAACTTATTCTTGGTGGCGAAAGAGCAGGGGTTAGAGTTTCTGACGCAAACGGAACTACTGTTGTTCAGTCAAAGCAAGAGGACTACACTTGGACATACCAGAATGCTAATAGCGATGGAGGGCAGGTTTATGTAATAGCGTCTGCAATGGCTGAACCAGATTATAATGACTTTACAATCATTAGTGGTCAGAAGTATGTAATTACTAACGTAGTTAGAGATGAGCAAAACGGAACTACTTCTTACGAAACTACCCCAAGCATTGGTTTTATACCATTTGATAACTATACATTTATAAGAGATAACGGAAGCCATGTTTGGAACTTTAACAGAGCAGGGTACCTAAGTGGACCTACAGAAACAGGTTATCTGCGTGTCACAGGCATTATGAATGATGACGGTAACTTAGAAGTTCAAGCAGATCAAAATCTTGTTATTAGTGGTGGAGAAAGTAATGGAGAGTATTTACATGACTCATCCGATCCAGCAAACCAGATTGCAACTATTGGAGATCTAACAATAGCAGTAGGTGTTGGAGGTAATGGAGAAGTTACGAGATGGTCTCCAAACTTCCAAGCAACTGGCTTAGTATTTACTGGAACAGATACTACATACCCAACATATAATTCACACTATGTTAAGAATGGTCGTATGGTAAGTTTCTGGATTGCAATTGATCTTTCTACCGTTACAAATTTCGGTACAGGTCAATACATCACAGCATTACCATATGCACCACTTGCTGGAACAATGAATCACTTCCAGGCATGGGCAAATGTTGATCCAACAGTTAATCCAGATATTGCAGGACATGTTGTTTTGCAGGCAGATCATTTAGCAAATACAACTCAACTTGATTTGCACTATCTAAAGCAAGCAGGTGGAGCAAACTCTCCCCTTATGGAAGCGATGTTCACTCAAGATGCTCCAGCAGAATTAACTACATCAAGCAAGATTTATATCAACGGTACATACATAACTGCTGAATAATATCGTGAGATAATACAGTTATGGCTGTTTCTAAATCTATGGATTTTCCTGGTGCTCAAAAATCAAGTTATGCAGCACAAGTTCAACAAAGTCAACCTGGCATCACTCAAGACAATACCCTTTCCTTTTTACCAGTACCTGGTCCAGTAGGTCCTCAAGGGCCTTCAGGCAGGGATGGGAAGGACGGAGAGCCTGGACCAGAAGGAAAGCAGGGGCCAGAGGGTAAGCAAGGTCCTAAAGGCGAAAAGGGTGCAAATGGTAAAGACGGAATTAGTTCATTATCTTCATCTGGTCAGCAAGCAGGATGGGCAGCATACTTTAATAAACTAACTAATACACACAGACTTGGGGTTACCCAAGGAGAAGATGGCTGGGTAACAGTTTTTATTAAGTCTGATGACTCTAAAGAAGAAATGTATTTGCCAAAAGATACCGTTAGTCTTTGGAATGATCATGCAAGAATGTTAAATTTCAAGGGTCTAAAGCAGGGTGCTCAAGTATTCCTTACATATAATTTTGAGTTGACTACCTATACAAGCAATACAGAAGTTTGGATTAGAACATTTTTTGCAAACTCAAATAGGGAAATATCTCAATTTGTTGCATCCCTTAAATACCAGCATACCTACCCAATCTCTGTAACACAGCAGATATTTATTGAGGATCAAAAAATGTGGGGCAACGGAGCATATCCACAAATTAGAACTGACTATGATGCCTCAGTAATAATGAAATCTATCTACGTCAGCGTGGTATAATAATTCTATGGCATTTCCAGGAACATATAATATTAACTATTACAAGGGTGACACTCTAGAATTTAATGTATACCCAAAACTTGCAGACGGATCTTCTTACGACCTAACTGATTATACTGTTAAGTTTTCTTTTTCTACAGCCCGTGGATCTGCTGGCTCATCAGCATATCATGAAGCATACTCTTTAATATCAACAGATAAAACATATGTAAAATGTGCTATTAGACCAGCAGATGCATCATACCTAACTGCAGGCACAGCATATGTCTATGATGTTGAAATTACAAAATCAGCAACCCCATATTCTTTGGTGCATACTATTTTGACTGGTAATATAACAGTTACTGATCAGGTGAGCGTTACAGCATAATGGTTGACACCGTATTCTCAAATGATGATTTAGCAGTTTTGGGTGGACCAGAAACTGTAAATGTAGAAGTTGACTTTGGACCAATAGGAGATAGAGGTAGCCAGATATTTACTAATACTGGTAAACCAGTTATTGGTGGTAATGGACTAACTGCTCTTGCACCAGATTGCCAGATATTTGATCTGTATATAAACATCCTTTCATCTGACGATGAATATCAGTATGTGTATCAACTTCAAAATGTTTTGGGAGATCCAACCTGGGTTAAACTTTTTAGATTAGTATCAAATATTTACAGTAAGAACTACACATCTGTTTCTTTTACTGCTGGAGAGGCATCAATAAATATACCAATTGCAGAAATACTACCTCCAGATTTTGTAGGAACAGCAACTGCAGAAAATTTTAATGTTCAATATAATATTTTAAATCAACTACCACAGGCTTCTTCGCTTAGTGTTGGTGAGGTTTCAACATCTGGGGGAGAGCAGGTTTTACCAGTAACATTGAATTCCTATGAACTAGTAGATGGGTCATTTACCGCAGTCACTAGTCCTAAGTCAGTTCATCTGTTTATTACTGTGGTATAATCTTATGTATGGCCTCAGAAAATATAGGTAGTGTTTACCCAACAAAAATTCCTGGACTGGAAGACCCAGCCGATATTCAGGCAGCATTAAGACTGTATCACTACGGCACAACAAATACAATTTCTACAGAAGCAGACATTATTGCAAATTCTGTTGTTGGACATATAAAGGCTCTAGATACAAGAGTAGACGCTATTGAGTCAGATGGACTTGGATCAGCAGTTTTGTCATCTATGCCAACTACTGTAGACAATGGTTATATTTGGGTAGATTCAACAACGTCAGTTACTTCTGATGCCCAATACGCTACAGCCTCATATCAAACTTCAGCACCATCTTCTCCATCAACTGGTGCATTGTGGGTAGACTCAGACTCATCTCCGCTAAAGATGTATATTTATAGTGGAACTGAGTGGAAAGAGATTGGTGCATAATGGCTAAAGAAAAAAGTACAGAGCAGCAATTACGTGAAAGCGGTATTGCAAAACTTATTGCATCAAGTGGAATTACAGAGGCAGAATTAAGAGCATTGGGGTTGACATCAGATGGCAACAATTAATTCAGATGGAAAAGTAGCATATATATATAATCAGTCTAATGATACATGGTATGCACTAGGTGGAGCAGTAAACACTAACGCAGAGTATACATGGACTGCAGATCAGACATTTGGTGCAGTTGTAAACTTTGATATGGTTGCAAATGCAAAAGCAGGAATCAATAATTTTCAAAATCCAACTGCTAGAGACGCAGCAATTACATCTCCAAGCAATGGAGTAGTTTGTTTTGTTAGACAAACAGATGGTGGATCAGTAATTAATCAAATCCAGTATTACCATAATGGTGAATGGAGATGGTCTGGAGATTCTGCTGATATTTCTCTTAAAACAGCAGACTATACAATTACAAAAGATGATGCAGGTAAGACTATTAATGCTTCTTGCGAGTCACCATCCGAGATTACTATTACAGTTCCAGCAAACTCAAGTACTCCGTTTGTTAATGGGCAAAAGGTTGAAATTTTTAGAAGCGGTACTGGAAATGTAAGTATTGTAGGAGCAGTTGGAGTTACAATCAATAGCAAGAACTCTAACAAAAAGATTGCTGCACAATTCTCTGGTTGCGTTCTTGTAAAAACTGATACAAATACCTGGCTACTTATAGGCGATTTGACGGCGTAGGTCCAAGATGCTAAATTTGTTTGGGTGGGCATCTTCAAAAGGTATGGTAGCAGTACCAGATCTTTCTACCTTGACATATACAGATGCAATTACTCTTCTTCAGAGTTCTGGACTTAATTATACTAATAATGGATCAGTATCGACATCAAATTCTAATTTAAATAATAGAATCGCAACACAATCTATAGCAGCAGGAACACTTGTTGACTATGAAACAAATATTGGTTTTACTTATTACAACTATGTGCCTGCACCAACTCCACCAGCCCCTACACCACCTGCTCCAACTCCACCTGCTCCAACTCCACCTGCACCAACTCCACCTGCCCCTACACCACCTGCTCCAACTCCACCAGCCCCTACACCAAGCACAGATCCAGTTTATGGAAACTGTTACAGTGAGTACAGGGCTGCATGTTGTGGTGTTGTAACAATTTGTGTTGACCTAAATATATATTCTCCAACATATGGTAAAGAAAATTATCAGCCTTGTTCAAATGGTGGCGGTCCTTGTGCTCCTACACCACCTGCTCCAACTCCACCTGCTCCAACTCCACCTGCTCCAACTCCACCTGCACCAACTCCACCTGCCCCTACACCACCAGCGCCAACTCCACCAGCACCAACTCCGCCTGCTCCTGTTTACTCATTCTCAACTACAACCTATGGAGTTAAGTGTATTTCAGGTAATACATTTATTAGACTTGCACCAGGAACTGGTTTAGAACAAATTGATTTGCTTACTGGACAAAAATATTTAATTGATGAAAATAATCAAATAATAGCAAAGCAAGCAAAAGATATTAATGTTGGAGATGAAGTAATGACTGTTCAATATTCAGAAATAGATCAGTCTGCACCAGATTATCAAATGTTTGAATGGAGTTCTGAATCTCTAACTTTTGTTTCAAACTCAACAACCATAATTACTGATATTGAAGAAAGCAACAAGATACAGACTGTTTACTTTAATGGAGATAACTCAGCACAATTTACTCTTGAACATCCAATTCTTACAAACAAGACATTTAATGGTGTTTCTTCTTGGAAGTTTGCAATGGTAGCCGAACTAGAAGTTGGCGATACAATAGTTAAGTACAATAGCCAAACAGGTCTATATGATAATGTCATAATAAGTTCAATAGACATTGTAGAAAATTCAGATCCAGTCTATACCTTCAGTGCTGAGCCAGGTGATATAATTGTTGCAGGCGATATTATAACTCACAACAAGTAGGAGATACTCCAAATGTCTAAAAAGAATAGGTCTGTAAAACCATGGGATTTATTAAACCCAAGCAAAGATCATGCAACCGATGAGGAGGCTCAAAGAAGATATGATATTTGTGATTGGTGTCCAGAATTTATATCTTTAACCAAACAATGTAAAAAGTGTGGCTGTTTTATGAATTTAAAAGTAAAACTACAAGAAGCGTCCTGTCCATTAGGTAAATGGTAATGTTAAAAATAATTAAAAGCGTAATCTTTAAATATAAAGAGAAAAGACGTTATAAAAATATTAAAAAAACTAAATGGATCTACTAATGCTTTTTGATATTTTTAAACCAGGCATTGTTCCACACAATAGGCCAAATACAAAAAACAAAACAAGTGTTCTGGTTACTCACGCAGAAATAGAAAGATCAGATTACAGTTATGACTGGAACTCAGACGGTATTAGGTCTATAGAGTTTGATACTAAACCAAGAATAGTTGCTCTAGGCTGTTCTATAACACTAGGACAGGGTTTGCCAGTAGAACTTAGGTGGACTGACCTGTTGTCCCAAAAAATGGGGGAGCCAATAGGAAACATCTCTTATAGTGGAGGATCTATTAGTCAGATAGTATCAAGTTTTATGGGTATGATTAAACAGTATAACTATATTCCAGAATATGTTATTTGTAACTTTGCCCCTTTTGAAAGATTTTATTTTATTAGTGGAGACGGCACAGAACTCAAAGATTATTGTCTTGGTAACAAAGCAAGAAAAACTAAAGATAGCGCACCATGGGATTATGGTGCAACAATACCTTATGAGTGGGTTTATTACAGCGCACTAAATTCTTTACAAATCCTAGAAGCATTTTGTCAAGTAAACAATATCAAATTAATTTGGTCAACATGGACAAACTCTTTGAGTGAAGATCAAGAAAAATTCTTATTAAATAATTTTAATTATTATCATCAAGATACGGTAAGAAAAGAGTTCCCGCCCCATTTTGAGTTTCATGTAGATCCAAAAGAGGTAGAGGGGCTATTACCTTATTATAAGATGAAAAACTGGGAAAGTATAGGTTGTCATAAAGAAGAGCACAGCAAATATTCAGAGGTATTTGATTACGCATATGATTATCATAAAATAGGGTCTTCAAAAGATAAAAAAATAACTAGAACTCCTCACCCAGGATTACATAAGCACATACACTGGGCAGAATTCTATCATGCTATAATCAATTCCATGGAGAATAAATATGAATAGAACAGAAATTGCTCCTGGAATAATGTCTTATAAGAATGTAATTAATCATGCAACTACTCTAAATTTACAATTAGAGTCCGCAATGGAAACTGCGGGTATGAGTTGGGGACAAGCATATATTAAAAGTAACAATCAAAGCGTAATAGATACCAATTACAGGGATACTGGAACTATTCAAATTAATCACTACGGGCACAAGATAGAGGATTATTCTACCCCACAAAACTCTTTGTTCTCATCTTTGTCTAATTTGTTTTTAGAAAAATTTAAGCCAATACAAGAAGACTATAAAAATTATTATAGAACATCTTCTTCATCTCATGAAGACTACGCTATTTTAAAATATGGGGCAGGACAAAAATTTGTAGATCACATTGATACTTATGATAATAATAGAAATATTTCTATGGTTTATTATATGAACGACGACTATGAAGGTGGAGAAATTGTTTTCCCTAGATTTGATATTAAGCATAAACCAGAAAAAGATGAGATGATATTGTTTCCATCTATTTATGTTTATAATCATGAAGTTCTACCAGTAGTATCTGGAGTTAGGTATGCAGTTGCAAGTTGGCTAAAATGAATAAAGTTAAAGACCCAAAAATTATTAGAAACTTTTTGCCAGAACTGGTTTTTACTTCTTTAAAAAATTATTTAATGCAAAAAGAAAAAAGCAAAGACATTTTTGATCCTGACTTTGGCAGATATGTTTTAAATGATCCATTTGTTAATAAGCACTTTGATATAGTTACTCAAATTGCAAGGGACACTTTTGAAAGCAAAACACTACTGCCATCATATGCAATTTTTGCACACTATGAGGGTGACAAGGCCAAACTTCATAAACACATAGATGATAATGCATGCACCTATACTTTGGATATGTGTGTGTATCAGACAGAACCATGGGGTCTATTTGTAAATAATCAAGAATATATTTTACAAGAAAATGAAGCGCTTGCTTATTATGGCAATGACCAAGCCCATGGTAGAGAAAAGTTTCCAAACCCAGAATCTCAACATGTGGCGATGATTTTTTTTCATTTTGTTGAGCCAGACCACTGGTGGTTTACCAAGGGGCCAGATTACCTTGACGTAATAAGAGCAAAGGTTAATTACAATGAATAAAAAACTTTTAGTTAGTATTGTAAATTACTGTGATCCAGAGTTTGAAATGACAGTAAAAGATTTATGGGATAACGCAAAGTTTAAAGATAACCTGATATTTTCTTTGGTTTCAGAGGATAACACTAGGTATAACTTTGACTATATCCCACAAGATCAGATGATATATAGACATTTTGATACAACTCAGTATAGGGGTGGACTCTGCTGGGCTAGAAACTTAGCGGTAGATGTTGATGTAGACTATGATTTTCTTATGCAGTTTGACTCTCACACCCTTTCAGTTTATGGGTGGGATGATATAGCGGTAAAAACATTTTATAACATTTCTAAGAAAAATGATAAGTTTATAATATCTCATGCACCATCTAACTACGAGTATCTTGAGGATGGATCTATTACAAAGGATATAGATAACAAAACTGGGATGTACGCAAATAATTATTCAAAGACGATTCCAGGGTTTACATTCCCAATGTATGACACTTTAAAAGAGAATGAGGTTGTTGTGTCTTATTGGGTAACCTGTTGTTATCTTTTTGCCCCCAAAAGTTGGGTTGATGAGGTTGGGATAAGTAAAGATTCTTCCTTTAACACAGAAGAAATATCTTTGTCTATCAGAACCTTTGCAAAGGGGTGGAGTATTTTTGCTGTAGGTCTAAAAAATATATTCCATCATACATCCCACAGGCAGCCAAGTGGTTTGATCACTAGACAGTCTCTAAGACCCTGGGCAGATGATAGAAGGGATGCTTACTGGCAGCACGTAGAGTCTGCAACCGATAGCCTATCTGAATTAATGTCGGGTCAACTAGATGTGCCAAAAGAAAGGGTGGTTGAGTTCTTAAATAAAGTAAACATCCCTAGCAGATACTCTGAATATATCAAAGACTATTATAAGCACATTGATATTGAAGAGCGCCCACTAGGGATGCCACCTAGAAGAGATTAGAGTGGAAACTTCTTAATCCACATTTTTGTCTTAGCAGTAATTCCATGCCAAGCAGACCAGTTTTCTCCGCCTTTAGACATATGAAAAGCAACCTGTGCATTAATTACAGGATTAAATAGATCCTGATTGTCACTTAGTTCAAACTTTTCAATACGGTCTGGACCAAGATCCCTTATCATATTAATTTGAAAGATTCCGTAAGACTTGTCTCCAGTCTTACCGTTTTTGTTAAAAGCATAGGGTCTTCCATTAGACTCTTTCTTTGCTACTGCCCAAGCCTCAACTAGGTCCTTTCCACGGAACCCAACTTGGAATAGTAGATCTTTTAGTTCTAGATCTGTTAATGAGTCCTTACTGACATACTTTGACAGTTTAGATATATTAGCAGTCTTAGAAACCAAAAAAGCCCCAGAAGGGGCTGCCACGGGCTGGACCTGTTCAATACTCTTAGTTTCAGGCTTTACAGTTGTAGCGTTAGCATTATTTGAAAAAACGGCAAAAATGCCAGTGACCGTAAGTATTCCAATGATTACTTGTTCTTTAAATTTCTCGTTCATCATAGTTTCCTCCTTAGAAAACAATAACACCTTGGTAGGTGTCTACTGATAAGTATAACATAATTTTACCCACTTTTGACCCAAAAGTCAAGTTTCTGCTATAATTTATTGATGAGCCCAGAAGTGTCAAGAATCTACCTTAAACAAGAAGATGTGCATGAGTTAGTAAAAAACACTAATAATACTAATAATTTTAATCAAAATCAAATAAATCATGCCAGGGTTTTTATTAATTCTAGAACGGCTATGCTAGAACTATTAGAAGATAATATAAATTTTTTAGAGATAGGCGTAGCAGCAGGAGATACAAGCGAGTTTTTATGCAAAAATAAAAAGGTGGTAAATACTTACCTGCTTGATCCTTATAATCATATTGATTTTTATGGACTAAGAGATTCTAGTGAACCAAGGTACACCCCAAAAACCCACTCCGCTTTTGTTTATAAAAGAATATCTCCTTTGGTAAGTGGAGAGGTCATAATCTTAGAGGGGACCTCAGAAGAACTATTGCCAATATCAAACCTAGAACTAGACTATATCTTTATTGATGGAAATCACTCATATGAATCTGTAAAGTTAGATTTAGAGAACTCAGTTAAAATGCTAAAGCCTAATGGAATTATTGGAGTAGACGATTATATAAATTATATAGTTGAGACAGATCAAAGCAGTATCTCTGAGTATGGTGTCATGAGAGCAGTAAATGAGTTTTTAAAAGATAACCATGACTTTTGTTTAATTGGTTACGCCTTTAGCGCCATATCACCAACTGTATTTATTCAGAGATTTCCTGTGGTATAATTTAGTATTATGGCAACAAACGACACTGGCTCCCCATTTAACCTACCGTTTCCTAGATCCACAGATCCAGTAAATGTGCATGGAGATATTCAGGCTCTTGCTAGTAGACTTAAAGATATTTTGCCACCCCTTGGAATTTCTGCTTTTCAGATTTCAGTAATCAACGATAGCGGTGAAACCTTGCCAGCAGGAACACCTGTTTATGCAAATGGTTTTACAACAGTCACAACTGTAGATAAGTGTTTGCCAACAACGCCAGCACCAATCCTAGGTTTGCTAAAGCAAGAATTGGAAGATGCAGAAGAAGGCATATGTGTTGTAGCAGGAGTTATGGAAAATATAAATACATCTGGTTTTGATAACGGAGATGTTCTTTATGTTGGTACAGAAGGTGGTTTGTCAAACCTTGCAACTCACGGTGCAGTTGGAATAGTTGCACATGCAGCAACAGATGGAATTATTATTGTAGAAGCAAAGGGCAATGGAACATGGGGGGCACTCAAGGCTGGACTAGCCTAATGAGTGGTATAATCTAACTATGGCAACAACTCGTGGTGCATCAGGACAATATGATATTGGCAATAAGCCACCAACAGTTATTTGGACTGTAGTTCGTGGTGATACTTCTGGATTTAGAGTATATGCAACAGATGATGCAAAAGAGCCTTTAAACATTCCAGATTGGGAAATCTCTATGAAGTTTAAGAGACCCAACACCACCCCTGGAGTAATTACTGATGATGCCGTAGAAATTTTTACTTTAACACCAGCACCAGATGATGATGACCTGGTTGGTGAGTTCACTGTTTGGCTAACAGCAGAAGAGTCAGTACAACTTGAAACAGGAGATATCTTTGATATTCAGTTAACTGATCCAACAAGAGTTTGGACTGTTGCTCAGGGTAGCATGAACATTCTTGAAGATGTAACAGATTAATGGCAACAGCAGTAATACTTGACGATATAAATAACAAGACAAAATCAATTAAGCCGTTTAACTATTCAATAACAACAATAAAAGATCCACAGAGAACCGTTAAGATAGAGGAAATCCTTCCGTTTAGGGTAAGGTTTACTTCGATTCAAATACAAAACATAAGTGGGATGGTTCCAGCAATTCCTCTTCAGGTTATTGGATATAGTAACTATATTCTTTAATTAAATAAATAAAAAGGGGTGTTATAATTACCACATGGCTAAAATATCAATTCCAGGAGTAAAGGGCCTCTTCCAAACAGGAGATAGACCTACTCAAGAAAATTACGAAGACCTCATTGACACCTTGTCAGCCCAATCAACAGATTTAGGTTCAGCAGGTAACAATGAAAATACAATCAACGGTATTGAGAACGTAACTGTTATTGATAACTTTGATGCTACAGTTTGGCGAATGGTCAAGTATATTGTTTCAATATCAAAGACTACTGCAGGGGACAACAAGTTCTATGCAACCGAACTCACAATTCTAGTTGACGGTACAAATGTAAATGTCAGCGAATATGGAACAATTGACAATGATGGGAATATTGGCACCATTAATGTCTCTCGCACTGGAAATACCGTGGCCTTAACAGTCACTCCAGATCCTGCGATCAAGCCAGTCACTGTACGTTATGCACGTATGGGACTTAAGGCATAACTAAGGAGATATAAAAAATGGCAACAGTAAATAAAGACTTTAAAATCAAGAGTGGACTCATCGTTGAAGGTACAACAGGTACAATCAATGGATATAACATTCTTACAGAATCACAAGATTCACAAGACTTCATCATTGAGATCATTGGTGGAGAAACACTCATCACATCTGTTGAGTCAACACAGTTGGAAGTTATTTCTGGCGAACTCAATGTAAAGGCTAACGTATTTGATGCATATGGCGCTGCAACAACCGCACAGGGAAATGCTGAAGATTATGCAGATGGTCTTGCTTCAAACTACGATCCAGCAGGTTCTGCAACTACAGCAGAAAATAATGCTAAGTCATATGCTGATGGTCTTGCCGTTAACTATGATGCAGCAGGCGCTGCTACAACAGCAGAGAACAATGCTAAATCATACGCAGATGGTCTTGCTTCAAACTACGACCCAGCAGGCTCTGCTTCAACAGCACAGTCAAATGCTGAAGACTACGCAGATGCAAAGATTAGCGATGCAAATGGCACTGCTACAGACAAGGCTTGGTCAGCATACAAGACAAGCACAGAAATTGGTCTTGCTCAAGCAGCAGCAGAACTACATGCAGACAACGCAATTGCTGCACTCGTAGATTCAGCACCAGCAACTCTTGATACGCTTAACGAGTTGGCTCAGGCACTTCAAGATAATCCAGACATTATTTCTGACCTTCAGGATATTGCAGCAGGAAAGCAAGATACACTAACTGCAGGAGCAAACATTGACATTACAGGGGCAACAATCTCTGTAACTGGTCTTGACTCAGCAGATATCTCAGACTTTAACACTGCAGCACTTTCAGCAACTTCAGCAGCATACGATGTTGCAGGAGCAGCAGCGACAGCACAAAGCAACGCCGAAGACTACGCTGATGGACTTGCAGTTAACTACGATGCAGCAGGCGCTGCAGCAACAGCAGAACAAAATGCAAAGGATTACGCAGACGCACTTGACACAGATGATGTAGCAGAAGGCTTAACAAACCAGTACTTCACAGATTCTCGTGCTAAGACATCAGCAGCAGATCTTTTGACTGGTGCTTCACTTACAAACATAACAATCACAGGAACAGGTGCAGGGCTTACTATTACCGCAGAAAACGGTGTAGCAGACTCTACAACATCTGATCTTGCAGAAGGTTCAAACCTTTACTTCACAAATGCAAGAGCACAAGATGCACTTGAAGGAACAACTCCAACATTTGCAGCAGTAAACATTGATGAAGTTGCAAAGCATGTTGCAGGAACAACAGTAGTTCCAGTAGCAGGAATTGCAACAGCCTACTCATGGTTAAAGGCTGATTACCGTTCAGCAGAGTTCCTCGTAAAGGTTGCATACGGCACACACACTGAAATCTCAAAGGTCCTTTTGACACTTGATACTTCAGATAACATTTCAGTTACAGAGTACGGAATTGTTGGAACAAATGGCTCAGGCTCATCATCAGTTTCAGCAGCAATCTCAGGTAACGATGTACAACTTAAGGTAACTACATTGAATAATACTTCAACAGTTACTGTTGTTGGAACATTGCTTGCTTAATAAAAAATAAAAATAGTTGGAAGAAGGAGTAGTAAATGGCAACAGTCGATAAAGACTTCAAGGTCAAAAATGGACTTCAGGTCGCACTTGGAGGTTCGTTTGGCGAGGCAGTTGAAGTAGGAGCACCTACACTAGCAGCCCACGCAGCAACTAAGGAGTATGTTGATTCTTTAACAGGATCAATGGCCGTTGGCAATACTGCTCCTTCTTCACCAACTAATGGTACACAGTGGTTAGATACTCTCACAAATAGAGTAAATTTCTACTACGAAGGATCATGGTACACACAAGCAACGATTGACGATACATTGAATTTGCCACAGCACATTCACGATACATCAATCGATGGTACTGGATTTATTGTAACTACATTCCGTGAAGGCGGAAGTTTCAATAGCCCACAAGGAACATCCGTTGATGGTGGAGGACCAAGCACATCTGTGTTTGCTCTTACCCTTGACGGTGGTTCAGCAGTAGATAATTTCAATTAAAATTGATGTTATAATAAGATAAGAAAATGGGCAGCCCCCATAAGGAGAATATAAATGGCAACTAGAATGCAACAACGCAGAGGTACTGCACAGCAATGGACTGACGCAGACCCAATTTTGGCAGCAGGAGAAATTGGTTTTGAAACAGATACCAGCCAGTTTAAAATTGGTGATGGCGTTAACGCATGGTCAGACCTCTCCTACTTTAAGAACCTAGAAGATTTGGGTGGAACTCTTGATGACTACATCCCACTAACACAGAGAGCAGCCAGCAATGGTGTTGCCACACTTGATGGTACTGGACAGATCCCAGTCTCCCAACTTGGCAACCTAATTGACGGTGCTCCAGCAGCACTCAATACTCTTAATGAGATTGCAACAATGCTTGGCGATGGATCTACACTTGGAGCAACAGTAGTTGCAGCAATTTCAAATGTTGAAGATGGCGTAGCAGATGTTCAGACAAACCTAAATACACACGCTAATGACACAACAAACGTTCATGGTATTTTGGATACAGCAGATCTTGCAACAAAGAGTTATGTTGACACAAAGTCAAGCGGAGACATCAACACACATAATTTGGATACAACAAACGTTCACGGTATTGCAGATACAGCAGAACTTGCAACACAATCAGATCTTACAGATGCTCTAACTACAGCAGCATCAGATGCAACAACAAAGGCTAATGCAGCAATCTCTACTGCTTCAGATGCAGCAGACAGCAAGATATCAACACACAATTCAGATACAACAAACGTTCACGGAATCACGGACACAGCAGCACTTGCTACAAAGTCTTATGCAGACACAGCAGTTTCTGATCATAACCTAGACACAACAAATGTACATGGTATTGCAGATACATCAGACCTTGCAACAAAGTCTTATGCTGATCAGGCAGAAACAGACGCTATCGCAGCAGCAGGAACAGCAGCAGATAGCAAGATTTCAACTGCAGTAGCAGCACTTACAAAGTCTTCAGTAGGCCTTGGAAATGTTGACAATACAGCAGACGCAGATAAGCCAGTTTCAACTGCTACACAAACAGCACTTGATGCAAAGGCATCTCTTGCAGGCGCAACATTTACAGGTAACGTAGAAGTTGATGGAAACCTTGTAGTAGATGGAGACCTAACAGTTAACGGTACTAACTTTGCAGCATCAGCAACATCTATCACAATCGAAGATAACCTTGTGCAACTTGCTCACCAAAATGCAGCAAATACAGTTGACCTTGGTATCGTGGTTGGATACAACGACGGTTCAGCAAAGCACTCAGGTGTTGTAAGAGATGTTTCTGCTGGTAAGTGGAAGATCTTTAAGGGAGTAACAACAGAGCCTTCAACAACAGTTGACTTTACAGAGGGATCACTTGATGATCTACAGGTTGCAGCACTTGAGGCAACAACAGTAACACCTTCATCTGGAATCGTCTTCTCTGACGGTACACAGGTTAAGGCTGGCGTTCCTTCTATCACAGAATTTGCAACAGCAATCTCATCTTCTGCAACTCTTGCAGCAGGTGAACAAGATAAGTTTGTTCCACTAACTGGAGCAGTAACTATCACACTTCCTGCAACAGGATACTCAACTGGACAGTCAATCGACTTCTATCAGGCATCAGGTACAGGAGCAGCATTTGCTTCAACAAACAGCGTTGTTGGAACACCAGGTTTGAAGTTTAGAACTACAAACTCAGTTGTAACAGCAATGAAGACAGCAAGCGGATGGTTGGTCTTCGGAGACCTATCAGCATAATTTAGAAAAACAAAGGGGAATAATATGTCAAAGCAAGCAGGTAGAATGAGTCAGGGAGCGAATGACTTCTTGGCACCGTATGCTCCAACAATAGGAACAGCAACAAACGTACCATCTGGTCGTGCATACAATAATGGACGGGCAGATGTAACATTTACCGCTGATCCGATTAACGCAGCAACATCATTTACTGTGACATCTTCTCCTGGAGGATATACTGCAACAGGAGCATCTTCTCCTATTTCTGTAACAGGCTTGCAGTCAGACACATCATACACCTTTACTGTTACTGCTACTAACGCAGAAGGTACATCACCAGCATCTGCTGCATCTAATAGCATTACTGCTACTACAGTACCAGCAACACCTTCTGCTCCTTCAGTATCAACTGCAGCATCAGGAGATGCAACAGTCCCAGCAGGAACAGCAAATACTGCACTAGATACAGTTTCATGGTCTGCCCCAGCAAACGGTGGTTCAGCAATTACAAACTATGTCTGGACATCTTCTGATGGAAAGTCTGGAAGCACTGGAACATCAACATCTGTAGCAGTAGCACAAGAATCTGGAACAGCACAGACATATACTGTTTATGCAACTAATGCTAATGGTAATTCTGGAACTTCTTCAAGTTCTTCATCAATTACATCAGCATTTACGTTTACACCATTCTCAGTGTTTGGCTTCTCACCGTTTGGTGTGTTCGGCTTCTCACCATTTGGGTTCTCACCGTTTGGCTTCTCACCATTCGGCTTCTCACCATTTGGATTCTCACCATTTGGATTCTCTCCATATGGATTCTCAACAACATCTTATGGTGTTCGTTGCATCGATGGAGATACATTTATTAGAATCAAGCCAGGTGTTGGAGTTGTCTCTATAGATGAGGCAACTGGAAAGAAAACACTTGTAGATTCAAATAACGAAGTAATTGCTAAGCAGGCAAAGGATATAACTGTTGGAGACACTGTAATGTCTGCAGATTATATGGAAATTGATCCTGCTTCACCAGACTACGAAGTGTTTAACTGGTCATCAGAAACACTCAACTTTGTAAATCACTCAGAAACAACAATCACTGACGTTGAAGAGTCTACAAAGATTCAAACAATTTATTTCAATGGAGATGACTCTGCTCAGTTTACTTTGGAACATCCAATGCTTGTTAAAAAGCAAGTTGATGGTGTAACCAAGTATGCATTTGCAATGGTTGCAGAAATTGAAACATCAGATGTGATCTTTAAGTATAGTCCTTCACTAAATGCCTATACAGAAGTTATGGTTAATAAGATTGACATTTCTTCAGGTGAAAAGACTGTTTATACCTTCAGTGCGGAACCAGCAGATTTAATTATCGCTGGTGACTTTATTACTCACAATAAGTAATAAAATGCGTGGAGATAAGCATCCTAAGCCGTCAGAGTTTTGGCTAAGCACTTACAGCATGTCTTTTGCTGAGATTATTGACAAGAGTAACTGTAACAGGTTATTTGTTGAGTATCAGTATGTCAATAGCAATGAGCAAGTTAAAAACTCTGTATTAAAACCAATAAACGATTATGTTTATAATCTTTATCCTGCACCAAAGTTTTTAAAGTATGAAGATGGATTTGCTTATTTAAGACAATGCACACATGCTGAAATTTGGATCAAGAGAGACTATAGGCTTGGTTTTTATTTTTTAGATAGACCACATATAAGGCAATTTTATTGTTCAGATAAACTATTTAAGGCAGATGGAACATTTATGGTTCCTTATAGGTTCTATTCCCCATGGTTCTTTGACCTGGATAGAGACTACGAAATATTGCAGGTAAATGATGAATACACGCCATTTGTAATACAGGAATCAGTAGTTAAACCAATAGACACTAATGTATCTGTAGTCGAGCCACATTTTGTTAATTTTTTATTTAAAAAAGACGGGGAACACATGATAAACCCAAAACATGGTAAAATTAGTATAGGAACTCCTATGTATGACATAAAGATTAAGTTAAGCAAAGAAGAACTATCTTCCTTGAATAGTTTTTATTCTACATACAAGTTCCATAGATTCTAATAGATAGAGAGACAGTATGCCAAACATAGAGTTCCACCCTTGGAGCGAAGATGCACAAAATCTTATAGATAGGCCAACGCCAACACACAGAAATGTGCCAGAGTGGTATAGAAAGCAACCAGCCTATGTAAATAAAGAAGATTTCTTAAAGAAGGGTGTGTCTGGTTCAACAATCAAGAAGTGTATGCCAGTGTTTGATGCCATGACTGCAGGATATACATTGTATTGTCCAGTAGATATTTATGTTGATGCAACTGATCCAGGTAAACTTGAATACAATATACCAATTGCAGTTGCTGGATTAAAAAAGGAGTTATTTACAACTCACTCACCAGAACAAATTACACATTATCCGATGCCATCAAATATGCATAAGGATGTGCTTAGAATCAACCCTATGTGGTCAGTAAAAACATCACCAGGATATAGTGCTCTATTTACAAAACCAATGCACCAAGAACACTACCCGTTTGAGATAGTTCCAGGAATCATTGATACTGACTCATATATGAGTGAAGGCTTTTTGTCTTTTAAAGTAGAAAATAACTTTAAGGGTATTATAGAAAAGGGTACACCGATTGCACAGGTAATACCTTTTAAAAGAGAGTCTTGGGAAAGTCAGTACATAGATTATAAAGATTCAAAAGATAATCAAAAAACTCAGCGTATGCTGATTAGAAGTAAGTTCTTTAATTACTACAAGAAAAACTTTTGGCATAAAAAGGAATGGCATTGACAAAAAAGATTAAGTTTCTTACTACGTCTTTAGAGATGTATGAAAACTACGATATTCTGCACCCAGAGCCTGCTATTAAGAATATTCCAGACTGGTACAAAGATCTTGCACAGCACTATGATACTAACAGCGTAGAGTTTCTTAATCCAGTTAATGATCGTGGTACAGATGGAGCCAATGTTTCTACAAAGATGTGCTATCCATTTAGAGATGCTATGACTGCAGGCTATGTATATAAGTTAACACAAGACCTAGAGGTATCACTTGATCCTGATGGCAAGCCAACAATATCTTGGGAACAGGACAGGCTTATGATGATGGACAAGAGATATATCTTGGACATGGTTCCACCAGAGGGATGCCATCCAGTTCATTTTGGATTAAGAATGCACTGGTACTATGAAACTCCTCCAGGATACTCAATTCTTCTTACACACCCAATGAATAGGTATGACCTGCCTTTTACTATCCCATCAGGCATTATTGAGTCAGACCTTTTTGGTATTCCTGTGTTTATTTCTTTTTTCCTTAAAAAGAACTTTATTGGAACCATACCAAAGGGCACACCACTATTCCAGTTAATACCATTTAAGCGAGAAGATTGGGAGATGGAAGTAAGTCTTGACCCAAATGAAGTTTTGCAGAAAGAGTATGACCTAGAAAATAGAAGAACTAGATTATTCGCATATTATAAAAAATTTGCGTGGAGAAAGAAAAATTACTCATAGTGTATAATAGTAAAAGAGCAAAGGGAGAAAAAATGAAAGACCATAAGTTTTTCGAAAGATTTTTAGATGTAAACACAGATAGGCTAGCAGAATATCTTGCTTATCAATATGACAGAATTCAAGACCAGACCTTGCCTGGAATTAAAGAACTAGGCCAGGGAGAAATTTGGACAGAGTCTGGAAGCCTTTCAACTGTAAAGTGGAGAGAATACAATGTATTCCAATTTTTAAATCCAGACATCTATAAGTTGTATAAGACAATTGGTGAAGTGATGCGTGAAGCATGTGAATATTACGAACTAGACTTTGCTAAGCAAGAGTACATGGTTCAGGGTTGGTTTAATATCAATCATACTAAAAAGGGTAAACTAGATTGGCATGATCATGGTGGCCCTTATGCTCCTCACTTCCATGGATATTACTCAGTCAAGGCAGAGCCTTCTGTAACATATTACCGAATATTCAATGATCCAGAAAGAGAAGTTGCAAACCACAACATTGATAATCGAATGATCATTTCAGAAATGGGACATCCTCATGCACAAGCAGACTGGGACTGGGAAGGTCCAAGAATTACAGTCGCTTATGATATTGTTCCATTGAAGTCATTGGCGCAGGCAAGAGCATCAGAGCAGCATTGGATTCCTTTATGCTAACACCACATAAGTTCTTTGATAGACATTTAGATAATGACCTTAAGTCACTAACAAGTTTCTTAGAAGATAAGATGTATGGTTTAGAAAACGGATTAATTCCAAATATTACCAAAGAAGATTTTGATGTTTTAGAGAATAGGTCTCCAGCAACAAACTTGGGATCTAAGTATAATATATTTCAATTCCATCATGAAGGACTTCATAACATTTACCGTGCAGTATCAGACATGACAAAAGAAGCATGCTGGTACTACGGTATTGATTTTGATTCCCAGCACTACATGATTCAAGGGTGGTTTAACTTTGATAAATATCAAAAGCCAGAGCCACTGCCAGACAGTTTCTTGCATGATCATTTAGAGGGTAAAGGGGCACCAGACTTTCATGGATACTACTGTGTAAATGCTGAGCCATCAAACACCTACTATAAAATAGGCGGTATAGATGGAGAAAGATTTACTAATGTAAACAAGAACAATCGTGCTGTACTTTCAGAGACTGGTCACCCTCATGGTATTCAGAGTTGGAATCAGGAAGAGTTCAGAATAACCATTGCTTACGATGTAACGCCTTTAGAGACTATTAGAACGGCTAGGGAACAGCATTGGATACCTCTAATATAAAAGATATCTTTGTATATATATATTCATACAAAGAGCCAAGCCTATTAGAATTTGTTAACTCTATAATAGAGAATAGTTCTAAAACTAACAGGCTGCATTTTTATATTAGTGATCAAAACAACCTTACTAGACTTAGACAATTTTCAGAACACAAAAATGTGTTTTATGAAGTTATCTGGTGGGATGAATTGCTTAGTCCATTACACTATTTAAAGAAGTGTTTGAATGAAAATTCTAGCAGGCAGTATGACTATGCATTGCTCTTAAAGCAGCACATCAACCTTCCCAAAAACTGGGATACAGAACTAATAAACTCTTTGCCAGAAAGTTCTGTATTGTCTGGAACTGGAGCATACAACATTTCTATTGATAAGTATTTCTATGTTAAAAAAACAGAAAAAGAAACAAAGCAAATATCTCAAACATCTTATATTGATAGAAACTTTATATTTGGCAAGTTTGATTCAATAAGTAAAATAGAAATACCCAATCAGTTAAAGTATCATGGAGAAGAGGAGTATATTTCTATTAGTTTACTAAATAATGATATCCAGATATACTCTTTGCCATCTGGCTACTATGAGAAGATTTCTCCTCCTATTCACGAAAGAGGGTATGTTCCATTCTCGTTGAATCATAATTATAACGAAGTTATAGACCTTTTAAAAAATAATACAACATCTAAACTTGTTTATCTAAATCCACAATCTTTTATATCTGCTACAGGTATAAAGGTAGAAGAGTTATGCCCACTACCATTTGATTTTAATGATATAGAATATGACAGACACTCACATCTAGATACTGTTGGTGGCAGAAGATACATAGAAAAACTAAATGCCGTATCATGAATAAAGACTCATTCAAAATATTTGACAGCACACTATCTATTGATTTAATTTTACTACAGTCGTATTTAGATAAAAAGCATGATGAAATACTATCAAATACTTTAGAAGAAGAAAACCTTTTAACTGATCTTTTAGTAAAAAAATACAATAAGTTAAATAATGCTCCAACAAAATTAAATAAAAAGTATAATCTTTTTAAGTCTAACGATTCTCAAATTAAAGAGATGTACTTGGCATTAAAAAACCTAACCAAAGATGCCTGCAGTTATTATGGATATAGTTTTGATGAACAAGACTATATGGTTCGTGCTTGGTTTAACTATGACATTAAATCGGTAAACAATAGAGAGTACAGTCCAATTAAAAATGAAAGATTCTTTCACGACCATCTTGGTGGATTTGGTGCTCCTGATTTTCATGGTTACTATTGCGTAAATGCGGAACCATCCATCACTTATTATAAGATAGATAAAGATGAAGTTTTTAGCAATGTAAACAAAAACAATAGAATGGTTTTATGCGCTAATGGTTTTCCACATGGTAGAGATGACTGGTATGAAGATCATGCAAGAATAACTATAGCGTATGATGTTGTTCCATTTAGTAGATTAGTTAATCTTGGTATTGAAAACAATACAAATTGGATTAAGTTTACATAAGTATAAAGTATTGGTTTAGGGGAGAGTTTTGCTTTTTTGAAAACTCTGCTATAATTAACTCTATTCCGTTTTTGAAAGGACGAAACACATGTCAGATTTTTTTAGTTTTAAACTCCCAGAAGACTTTGTAGAAAAGTACAAATCTCAAGAAAGCCCATTTGGTTTTAAGGATGCAGCAGAAAACTCACTTGGAGAGATTACCTTTATTCGTACATATTCTCGTGTCAAGGAAGATGGAACTAAAGAGCGTTGGCATGAAGTTTGTCGTCGTGTAATTGAAGGAATGTACTCAGTACAAAAGAATCACGCTAAAGAAAATCGCCTACCATGGAATGATTACAAGGCTCAAAAATCAGCACAAGAAGCATTTCAAAGAATGTTTGAATTAAAGTGGACACCACCAGGACGTGGCATGTGGACTTTTGGAACACCAATGACAATGGAGAAGAAGAACTCAGCAGCACTTCAGAATTGTGCAATGGTATCAACAAAAGATCTAGATAAGAATGATCCAGGAGCACTATTTGCTTGGGTCATGGATGCTTTGATGCTTGGCATTGGAGTAGGCTTTGATACTGTTGGACAGGACAAGGGTTTTGTTATCTATACTCCTACAGAGCCAGCAGCGATTTATGATATTCCAGACACTCGTGAAGGATGGGTAGAATCGGTTAGACTTTTGCTAAACTCCTACCTTCGTTCCAACCAACCAATACAGCAGTTTAACTATGATCTTATCCGTCCTCTGGGAGCACCCATTAAGGGCTTTGGAGGGGTTGCTAGCGGTCCAGCACCACTCATTCAACTACATACACAGATCGACAAGGTAATCGGCGGTAGAGCAGGAGAAACCCTTGATAGCCGTGCTATTACAGACATCATTAATCTTATTGGAACATGTGTGGTATCAGGAAATGTTCGTCGCTCAGCAACACTTGCTTTGGGTGCAGCAGGAGATGAAGACTTTATTAATCTTAAGAACGCAGAGGTCTTCCCAGACCGTAACTCGTTTGACCCCGAAAACCCAGGTTGGGCATGGATGTCAAACAACTCAATTTCTGCAACAGTCGGAATGGACTACGAAAAGTACACTGATCTGATTGTTAATAACGGAGAGCCAGGTTTTATCTGGCTTGATGTTGCTCGTAACTATGGTCGTCTAGCAGATCCTGCAGATGGAAAAGATTATCGTGTTATGGGCTTCAATCCTTGTGCGGAGCAGCCATTGGAGTCGTATGAACTTTGTACCCTTGTAGAGGTTCACTTAAACCGACATGAGTCCAAGGAGGACTTCCTCAAGACATTGAAGTTTGCTTATCTTTATGGAAAGACTGTTACATTGCTACCAACTCACTGGCAGCAGACAAACGGTATCATGCAACGCAACCGTCGTATTGGTACTTCTCTTACAGGTATTGCCTCTTTTGCAGATCAAAAGGGATTGCCAGCAGTTCGTGAATGGATGGATGAAGGATATCAAACAATTCGAAAGTATGATCATTCTTACTCAGAGTGGCTTTGTGTTCGTGAATCAATTCGTGTAACAACAGTAAAGCCATCTGGTTCTGTATCAATTCTTTCTGGAGCAACTCCTGGAGTTCACTGGGGACCTGGAGGAGAGTTCTTCCTTCGTGCAGTTCGTTTTGGCGATACAGATCCAATGTTGCATTTATTTAAGGCAGCAAATTATAATGTTGAAAAGGATGTTGTTTCAGCAAATACATCTGTTGTTTATTTCCCAATTAAATCTGGGCAAAAGCGTTCAGAAAAAGATGTTACCTTGTTTGAAAAGATTGCACTTGCTGCTACTGCTCAGAAGTATTGGTCAGACAATGGTGTGTCTGTAACACTCTCATTTGACAAGGAGACAGAGTCAAAGCATGTTGCCCCAGCACTCCATATGTATGAGGGTCAGTTAAAGGCAGTATCGTTCCTTCCAATGGGGAATACAGTTTATCCACAACAACCATATACTCAGATTACTGAAGAGGAGTATAATGGATATATTGGCAAACTGAAGCACATTGACTTTGGAGCAATTTACGATGGAGTAGATAATCTAGAGGCACAAGGTGAGGCATATTGCACAACAGACTATTGCGAGATTAAGGTAAAATAATGGAGGACTACGTGTCACAAATACATCATATTAAAGGATTCATGAAAGCAGAAGATGCTGAAAGAATTCATCAGCATGCTGTTAAGTTTAACAACAGTTTTAATATGCATGGTAATAACGAAGAAGAGTTCAAGGTATATACATATCACGAAATAGAGGCAAATGATAGATCAGTGCTAGACCTATTACAAGAGTATGCTCTTAAAGTTTATAACCATGTTAAAGAAACTTATGGGGGAGAGTTTCAACCTTTCAATCCACATAAGACTCATCTAGCACGTTTTGAAGAAGGACATGGTATGCACGATCATTATGATTCATCTAGACCAAATGACATTGCTACACTAGTATATTTGAATGATAACTATGAGGGTGGAGAAATACATTTCCCAGACTATAACATTTCTATTAAGCCAGAACCAGGAGACTTAGTATGTTTCCCAGATCAACCAAGATTTGTTCATGGCGTAAATGCTATCACTAAAGGAACAAGATACACAACACCTCGCTGGTTTACACGCATAGTGTGATAAAATAGACTTACAATGTCTAGTCCATCTAACCTATATGCAGAAAAGGTGTTTGCAGAACACCCGATGACTCTTTGGGCTTTAGATGACAAAGTTGACTATGTTTCATTAATATCGGAAAATCAAAGAGATGTTTCTGATTGGATAATTTCTGGCGGTACAGCAGAAGTATCTACAACAACTATAGACGAACCCTTTACAGATAGCGTTGTAACAAAGATAATTGGAAGCGAGCCAGTAGGTGTTTCTAACACTATTGAGTGTAGAGGTCCAGAACTTTTTAACTTTGAGGATTTAAATAAAGACCTTGGAACTTTTTCAGTTGGATCTTATATACACTCACTTAGTCCATACATTACTGGAATAGATATTGGATACGAGTTCTATAATGCTACAACTGGAACAAATGTACAAAATCTAAAGCATTACGATACATCCGTATATGATAAATGGATCTTTGTATCAGAAACATTTCATATCCCTGCAGACAATGTAGAGATGAGACCAGTAATAAAAATAACATATTTAAATGTAACAAATGAAGAAGCAAACTATGAGTTTTTAATTAATGGCATTAGCGTTGGTCAATGGTCAGAAGAATTTAATGCTGTTTCTCTTGGGGTTCAAGGATCAAATATACCAAGCACAATCAATCTTCCATCTTTAAAGGGCATTGAGGCCCGTGCATATGGATTACAAGAAAGTTCTGGATATTACATATTAGATGATCTTTCTTTATCTGCAAAAAACTCTGGCGTACCAATGGTTTATGGTGCATCAAATACAACAATCTTGGTTCCAAATCAAAATAATATTCCTGGATTAATTTTACCAGGAAATGGATTTTTAAATAATAACGGAAAGTTTAAAGAGTACACATTAGAAATGTGGTTGAGAATTAACTCAAGCACTAATGAGTTAAAAAGAATATTTGGACCTATCGCATCAGATGATGGACTTTATGTTGACGGACCTTTTATAACCCTAAAGATATCTGACAACATTGGGTCTTTCTGTGTTGGTCAATGGACAAGGCCTATGCTTTTGCACATAAGAGTAACAAAAGATTCTGCAAGCCTTTTGATTAATGGAGAGCAAGTAATATCTTTAAGTTTTATAACAAATGATCTTGTTTTTCCAAATAAAGAAACAAATGGAAAAGATAATGACTGGCTTGGCTTTTATGCTTACGATGATGTATCTCCAATTGAGATTGACTGTGTTGCTGTATACCCGTACCAAGTACCATCTCTTATTGCAAAGAAAAGATTTGTTTATGGACAGGGTGTAGAAGTTCCAGAAAACATTAATAGTGCCTATAGCGGAACTTCTGTTTTTATTGACTATCCTTTTGCTGATTATGCTAACAACTATATGTATCCAGATATAGGAAAATGGTCACAGGGAATATCTAATAATTTAAAAATAGAAAATAACATCTTGTCTTTACCAGATTACGAGTTACCAAATTTTATTTCGCAATCAAAAACTTTGGAAAACTTTAACACAGATAACGCTGCAATACAAAATGAGTCAGAGTTATTCTTTTCACTAAAGCCAAATTCTAGTTGGAATACAGTTAACTCGTATTTTATATTTGACACAATAACACCAATAAATGATTTTACAAAATGTATCTATGGGGTGTTTAAGTATTCTGAAAGAACCGAAGACTCTCAAACATTAATAAGAATTGAAGATCAGTCTTCTGGCGACTACATCTCAATAGAATTAGTTGATGGACATATTCAATATGTAATAAAGCATGAGGGATTAAAAACTACAGACAATCCATCTGGAAAAGAAATGCTGTATCAGTCATCTGGAATTGCAACTGGAGATACATTTACTGCTGGTATCAATTTAGACAACTTTGCAGATTACTATGGTAGTTTTGCTGCAACACTTATCGGCAATAGAGGATCTTTAAAGGTATATATTGGTGGTAATAAAGATTTTACAAGCACATTTAAAGGAAAGATTTATAAGATTGGCTTTGACAATGCCAACAATTTTTCTAAGGTGTCAAATCTATTTAATAATAACGGAACACCAAAAGAGTACGAAGGCTTGCTGGGTGAATACTTAACGTCTGGCGACCATGATGCTGGAGAAATATACTTTGGTAATGGTGGTGGATACTACGATAGCCTAGATGTATTTATAGAAAACAATCTTGAGTTTTGGCAATATTATTTATCTGGCGGAGTTATTTCTTCATACACGACAGACATGCTAAATGATCACGTTGCTAGTTATAACTTAGTTGGTTCTGAAATTTTTAATAGTTTTAATTTAAATATTAATGTTGCTAGTTCTTGGGAAGACAACATTCCGCTTACCTATTTTGCAAAATATGTTACAGACTCTAAAGGTAAGGAGTCCTATGGATTAGACTTTTTACAGTTTAACATAAACTATCCACAGCCTCTAAAGTATATTGAGGTTGGTCAATATTCTGCTTGGACCTATGCCGAACTCAGATCACAGTATGAAGTTCCAGTTCAAAGAGCCTATTCATCATTAGACAACAGTCTTTATACTGGATATAATGATTACTCAGATCTTCTAACTAAATCACAAACATCATATAGTTTTGACACAACAAAATCTCTAACCAGATCTTATATTTCTTTTCAATACACATCAGATGGTGCTAACTCTAATTCTAGTTCGTTTAAGTATAGTGTTAGGCCTGCATCAAATAGCATCGTAAAACCAGGTACTTATATCGTCGATTATGAAAAAGATGAAGAGGGTGCAACTCTATACAATAGCCCAATTTATGACAGCATCATGACTACTAAATATGAAGTTGTTGATAATAGTGTTATATATCCACCATCAGGTTTAGATTTTAATGATCTTTCTATAGTCATACATTTAGACATAGAGGTTGAGAACATATTAAATAATCCACTACAGATAAAGTCTTTACAACTTGCATCTCAGGCATTAAGTTCATCTGCTAATGAAATCGGTACTAGATTTGGAACATCCATATATCCATATAGAAGATCTGGAATATATTATGACTATAATGGTGAGAACCCATTTAGTATTTATAAAGGAAGTTCTCCATATCTATATTTGACAAGAGATAGCGGAATACAGGTAAGAGGATCATTTGATCCGCTTGTTAATAGAGGGCTTGCAATTCCAATTAATCAAACTAGATCTGCAGACTATAAAGTAATGGCTATGCAGATAGCACTTAGATACGATCAAAACTTTTTCCCATATGCTCCAACTGAGATATTTGAGATAGAGAGCAGAAATGGTGTAATAAAGTTTTTCATTGTTGCAGACAGCCCTTCTGGTCAAAGAGCAAAGGTTTATGCAGTTAATGCCACAACTGGAGAAGTTGAAGACGGAATTACTTTTTATCTAAACGGAAACATTGTCAATGATCCAGTACTTACAACAAAAGAGTGGGCATTTGTTGGTATATCATTTTCTAACCTTCTTAACTTTAATAACTTTAATGGGGCATTGAGAATTAATGGACCAATGCTTGTAAACTTGGTTTCAACATATAAATCAACTAACCTTCAAGAAGTTCAGACTGTCACTAAAAGACCATGGTTTAAGGTCAAGTATTCTGGTCAGTTAGAACTTGATTGGGATTTTTGGGATATAGCCTACAAGTGGCAAGGGGTTCTTGTTTTGTCATCTACCTCATATTATGGAGCCAACCCTTCAGATATTTATAAGGCCTACGTTGGAACCAACAAGATTATTGTTGATGACTATAATTCTTTGGAAACAAACCCAAAAATACTATCATTCAAAGACTATGAATACAATATCTATAGTCAAGTTCAATGGCAGTCTTCAACCCAAAATGCCGTATAATATGGTATACTTATGGTTATGAATCTCGAAAATCCAAAGAAAAAGCGTAAAGCATTGCCCAAGATGAAGGGGCAAGTTGGCGAATCACGTGCAAAGATTATTGAAAAGCATTATGACTGGGGCCTATATGTTTATAAAAAGGCCAATGGTAAGTGGTTTACAGATGGAAATGGATCTGTTCTAAACATTGAGTCCATGAAAGGTGATATTATGCAGATTTCTAAACTTAAGGAAGCAGCAAAATATTACGGTGATGAAGGAGATGGCACATGCGTATTCGTTCCAGGACTGACAAGAATCTCAGAAGAAGAGTACTCTGAGCAAAAGCAAAGACTTTCAGAAGGACTAATTCCTTCAATGAACGATCTTGGTGCATGGAAAGCAGCACAAGATACACATGACAAGTATGGAAGTGGCGACTAATGTCTGAAGAAAATGAATATCTGATTCGTGCATCTATGGATGAGTTTCCACAAGAGGCAGATGTTTTTAAGGAGCAAGATCCTTTTAATAAAACTTGGGATGAATTAAAAGGTTTGTCTGGACTAGACAATAACTTTAAGCGTCGTGCATCTAGAATTGCAAAAGGTGAAGTTACGCCACAGTACATGGAAAGTGCACTTGCAGTAAGAAGTGGTAAAGACGGGGTAAAGTCAAAAGAGATTAATCCAGGTACAATCTATAGAAATGGTTACGGACTCTTTGATGTAATCACACCACCATGGAATCTATATGAACTTGCAAGTTTCTACGACACATCTTTTGCTAACCATGCTGCTATTGATGCCAAGGTAGAAAATATTGTAGGACTTGGATATGACTTTGAGATCTCTCCAAGAACAATGCTAAAGTTAGAAACTGCAGAAGCAAAGACTGCTCAAAATGCTCGTAAAAGAATTGAACGTGCAAAGGTAGAGTTAACAGATTGGCTAGAAAGCCTTAACCAAGAAGATTCTTTTACAACAATCATGGAAAAGGTTTATACAGATGTTCAGGCAACTGGTAATGGATACGTTGAAGTTGGTAGAACAGTTAAAGGACAGATTGGTTATATTGGTCACATCCCAGCAGTAACCATGAGAGTCCGCAGATTGCGTGATGGCTTTGTACAGGTCATTGGAAATAAAGTTGTATACTTCCGTAACTTTGGTGCAACAAATCCAAACCCAGTTACAGCAGATACTCGTCCAAACGAAATTATTCACTTTAGAGAATACTCACCCCTAAATACTTTTTATGGTGTACCAGATATTATTTCTGCAATCACAGCACTTCAGGGCGACATGCTTGCATCACAATACAACATTGATTATTTTAGCAACAAGGCTGTGCCAAGATATGTTGTAACTCTTAAGGGTGCAAAACTTTCTGGTGAAGCAGAAGACAAGATGTTTAGATTTTTGCAAACTGGTATGAAGGGTCAAAACCACAGAACACTTTATATTCCATTGCCAGGAGACTCTGACACAAACAAGGTTGAGTTCAAAATGGAGCCAATTGAAAATGGTGTTCAAGAGGGATCATTTGAAAAGTATCGTAAGCAAAATCGTGATGATATTTTGGTAGCACATCAAGTACCACTTTCTAAACTTGGTGGCTCTGATTCATCTGCTATTGCAGCAGCACTTGCACAAGATAGAACTTTTAAGGAGCAGGTTGCTAGACCAGCACAAAGAGAACTTGAAAAGCCTATCAATAAAATTATTCGTGAACAAACAGATATTCTTCAGTTCAAGTTCAACGAACTCACACTCACAGACGAGATCGCACAATCTCAAATTCTTGAGCGATACGTTAAGAATCAGATCATGCTTCCTAACGAAGCAAGAACAATTTTGCGTATGCCTCAGCGTGATGGTGGCGATCAGCCACTAGATCTCAAGCCACAACAGGCTGCTGACGCAACAGCAAATAGAGAACGAGATAGTCAAAGAACAAATAATAATTCCGATAGTTCTTCAACGGTATCTGGCAGAAACCCAAAGGGCGAAGGAAGAAAATTTGACGAACTGTCTGAATTGTCCGAATAGTAAGATATTGTTAAAAAGGGGTTTATAATATAATGGTGAGCAATATAACCAAGGCCCATTGGAATTCAGATGGGGAAAATCTTCGTCTTTCTATGCCTTTTAGTAAGGTAGATAAGGAAAGACGTATTGTATCTGGTTTTGCATCTCTCGATAATATCGACAAGCAAAACGACATCGTAACTGCAGAAGCATCAATGCAGGCATTTGCAAAGTTCCGTGGAAACATTCGTGAAATGCATCAGCCACTTGCAGTAGGAAAGATGATCAACTTCAAAGAAGATAAGTACTTTGATCCAGAATCTAAGAAATTTTATTCTGGTGTTTTTGTTTCTGCATACGTTTCAAAGGGTGCACAAGATACTTGGGAAAAAGTTCTTGATGGAACACTAACTGGTTTTTCTATTGGCGGAAGAATGAATAAGTGGGATGACGGGTATGATGAAAAGTCTGACACACAAATTAGAATTATTAAGGAATATGATTTAGTAGAGTTGAGTCTTGTAGATTCACCAGCAAATCAATTTGCAAATATTGTATCAGTAGAAAAGGTTGATGGCGTGGATGTAATCAAGGCAGATGAAACAGTTTTAGAAAATGTGTTTTATGATAAAGAAGCAGGACTTGTTTTGGTTTCAGAAAATGAATCAGAATCAAATCCAGTTACTGGTAATCAAATGGAAAATATAGGTTTCGTTGAAAAGACGGATAATGAAAAAACAACAATGATAAAGTTCTTAGTTGATAGTGCTAAAGGCATTAATACTTCTAAGATTAACAAGGAGGTCAATCCTATGACAGAAACAACAAACGAAGTAGTAGAAGAAATCGTTGAGAAATCAGACGCTACAGTTGTAGAAACACAGGTCGCTCCAGAGGCTATTGTCGAAGAATCAACAGATGCAGAAAAGGCTATGAAGCCAGAAGCAGATGAAGATACTCCAGCAGAAGATGCTAGCGAAAAGCCAGCAGATGAGATGGAAGAAGACAAGGCAAAGAAGTCAGATGATGTTGCAGCAGTAGTTGCAGACATCAAGGACAATCTTACAACAGCCTTTAGCGATCTATTATCAACAGTAAAGTCTTTGCAGGCAGAAGTAGAACTTCTCAAGTCTTCAAAGGTAGATGTTGACGCAGTAAAGGATTCATTTGACGCAGTTGCAAAAGATATTGCTTCAGCAAGAGATGAATTTAATGAGTTTGGTAAGCGTGTAGATGCTGTAGAAGCAGACACCGCTTTCCGAAAGTCTGGAGATCTCGGAGAGATCATCCAGGAACAACCAGAGATGGTTGAAAAATCCCTATGGGGCGGACGTTTCCTCAAAACAACCGATCTATTTAGTTAGAAATCACTTGGAGGTGAAATAAATGTCAGAAGAAATTAAGAAGAATCAACCAGGTACATCTGGTAACATCGGTGGAACTGCACCAGGACTCTATCAGGGTCAAGGAGCATTTGCATCAGGATCAGATACAGCAGCAAACGTACCAGGTAACTACACTGATGGTGGCGTACTAGGAAATATTCCTACAGCACTATCAGGAGTAACATCAGGACCAAACGCAGTCAATCCTTCAGGTGATGCCGCTAGCGGAATCCTTCGCCCTGAACAAGCACGTCAATTTATTGATTACGTGTGGGATGCAACTGTACTCGCTCAAGACGGACGTAGAGTCACGATGAGAGCAAACACCATGGAACTTGAAAAGGTAAACGTTGGTGAGCGTGTTATTCGTTCGGCTGCACAAGCAATCGGAGATTACACAAACGCTGGAGCAACCTTCTCAAAGGTAGAACTTACAACAAAGAAGATTCGCCTTGACTGGGAAGTAACAGCAGAAGCACTTGAAGATAACATCGAAGGTGCAGCACTTGAAGATCACATCGTTCGTCTCATGACAAACGCATTCGGTAACGATATCGAAGATCTTGCTATCAATGGTACAGGAGACTCTGATGACGGAGCATTCCTTGGTATCATGAACGGTTTCGTAAACCGTGTAAAGACTGAAGGAGACGCTCACGAATCAGTAGTAACTGTTTCAAACGGTGGATGGACTCCAGAAGTTATGCAGAACATTATCCTCGCAATGCCACGTAAGTACCGTGCACTTAAGAATAACCTTAAGTTCTACGCAGGTACAGATGTGTTCCAGGGTATCGTTAAGAACAACGGTACACTTGCAGATGCAATCGCAGAAGCATTTGGATCACATGCAGGCGCAGCAGGTACACCTGCTAACCGTCAAGCGTACCTTGATGGAAACGGACAGACATTCGGTGGAGCACGTACAACTCGTGTCCTCGGAATCGACGTACAGGAAGTTCCATACTACCCTGCAGGATATGTCGACTTGACATTCCCACAGAACCGTGTATGGGGATTCCAGCGTGACATCACTGTTAACCGTGAATACAAGCCAAAGAAGGACACTGTAGAATACACAGTCTTCGTTCGCTTCGGTATTCAGTGGGAAGAGCAGGATGCAATCGCATTCGCTGACGCTGCATCAGATTCATAATCTGCCACAGTAACGATTTGGGGGAGTAGGAGTTAACGCTCCTGCTCCCCTTATCAATTTGATGATATAATACTATTTAGGAGGAATAAAAATGGAAAATTTGAATAATCCAGTTGAAGAAGAAAAGATTGACGCTCCTGCTGAAACTGTTGAAGCACCAGTTGTTGAAGAAGTAACTCCAGAACCAGCACAGGTTGAAGAGGCACCAGCAATTGTTGAAGCACCAGAAGCAGAAGAGCAAGAAGTCGTAGGAACAGATGCTTTTGCTCCTTCAACCGCAGAAGTACAGGCAGTAGGATCAGTAGCAGATGGAGCAATCGGTGTTGCTACAACCCCACGCCCAGTAAAGAAGTCACCATCTTCAAAGAAGAAGGCTGCACAAGATACTGTTGCAATTCATTCTACAAAGAATGTTTCATGGCCAGGAGTAGGCAAAGTCTACAAGGGTTATAACATTGTGGAAAAGGCTGCTGCTGATCAATGGCTAACACGCTCATATATCCGCACTGCAACACCACAGGAGATTGCCAAGGAATTTGGTAAGTAACAGATGGAAGTATTGAGAGTTCCACCATATCCTATTACAACTAAATGGACATTGCCTATAGCAAACTATACCTATGTCCAGGTAGTTGAGGATTTGGTGGACCACTCAGTAGAAGAAGTTGAGGTCACATCAGATGCCAATGGGGTAGTTGAGTATATCTTGCCATTGTCGAAAGTTCAGTTTGACCGTAAGTTTTTAATTAAATTTTATGACTCAGAGCACGAGCATACCCTATATGAAGAAAATCTAGATGTAATTAGACCATACACAGATCCATCAAAACTTGGAAGCACTGCTTCAGAAATTCAAGAATACAAGACGCTAGAAATGGTTGCTCGTTCAATTATCGATACAGCAATTGTAGATGGTTTTTATAACAGCAAGCATATCGTTCAAAGAGTTGCAGAAGGTGCAGACTATTTTTCAATTTGGGAAGATATAAATAAAGTTCTTAAGGTATATGAAAATAACGTATTGATTTATGATGTAGATCAGCCAGATCTAACAGAGTTTGAGTTTAAGGTTACATTTGATAATTCTGCAATAGAAAGAGTAATTGCAGAACCATACAACAGATCCGAACAGGGTGCTCAGCAATACCCAAGAGCATACGGAGATCTAGGACACTCAGCAGGAACAATTGCAGTTGGTTTTCCAAGAGGCTGGGATTATACATTTGTTCTTGACATTGGATACAAAACAATTCCAGCAGACGTAGAATATGCAACAAAGTTACTCATTGAAGATCTTAAGTGCGGAAAACTAGATTACTACACACGCTATGTATCTTCTTATAACTCAGATCAATTCAGAATTCAGTTTGATAAAAAAATGTTTGAAGGAACTGGCAATATGATTGTTGACAAAATTTTAGATAAGTATACAGTCACAATCCCTAAGCCAGGATTGATCTAATGCAATGCGAGGGAAAAGACTTTATGTTCCCTATGCAGGTAGATGTTTTTTATCCTACCGTTGAGCAAGGCGCATACGGCAATGTTAAAAAACAGTGGATGTTAAATAAGACTATTGCATGTCACTTTACCACAGCAGGTCTCAAGGCTAAAGAAGAAATTATTCCAAATGTAAATATTACACAGGACACAATGCTTATCGGCAGAGTTAAATCAGACATCAGAATTTCTAGCCTAGACTCTGGAACATCTTTAACAAACGTTGTCTTGACTAATATTCAAGATAGAAACTGCAACAACGTATATATGGAAACTTCTGGGGTACGTGCAGGCAAGTCAACTATATTTGAAGTAGCATCACAAGAACCATTTGTTGGTCCATTTGGAAGAGTAGAGTACTACAAGTTAGTATTGCGTCGTTCTGAAAATCAGGCGGTAGACATATGATATCTATTAAGATTAATGACAATGATCTAATGAGAGATCTTAATAATATTATAGATTACTCCTTTGGCTTCCTAGAAGGAATCAATAAAGGCAAAAAAGTCTTCCTTGATAACCTTGGTAAAGATGTTACAGAGATGGTCAAAGAGTTTATTGATTCATCAGCAAGGGTAAACCCTACTAGATTACACCATGTGTATGAGTGGTATGAAACAGGTAGCCCAAATGCTAGACTGTTTGATATTAACTACACAATAAGTAATCTTGGGCTTTCTTTTAAGTCAACATTCTCTCAATCAAGAAGCATTAAGAATGGATCAAGCACTGCATTCTATGACAAGGCAAGAATTATGGAAGAGGGTATTCCAGTAACAATAAGACCTGTTAATGCAAAGGTTTTGAATTTTGAGGTAAATGGCAAAGAGGTTTTTACAAAGGGTCCAGTAGTTGTTGATAATCCTGGAGGAGACACACAGGGTGGGTTTGAGTCAGTTGTTGACCAGTTCTTCTCTCAGTATTTTTCTCAAGCATTTTTACGTAAGTCTGGTGCGCTATCAGAATTAGAGAATGCACAAATATACAAGAACAATTTTGCTGCTGGTGCACGACAAGGAAAAAGAAGGGGCATTGAAACTGGCTATCGCTGGATAGTAAATGCAAAGGTATCATAATGGCAGACAACGATCTATTAAACACACCAGTATTGTGGATTAATAAGTACTTGCAAGAAAAAATTGAATTGCTTACTGATATAGAAACACCGTTTTTTCCTTCAACGCCATCAACACTGAATGACCTAACATCTTCATTTCCACCAGGTGGTGTAATGGGTACATGGGACAGATTAATTAGAATGAATAAGAGCGGTTTTCCACACATTAAGTGTGAGCAATTAATGTATTATTTTTATACTACTGCAGACAACTCAATACTTAATATGATTAAGATTCAAGAGGCTGTCCTAAGACTTATGGATAGGTTTGATGAGACTGCAGAAGAAATTAATAACTGGGCTAGAAATAGGCAGATCAGGCTCGACGATGGTAGCCTTATTAATAACCAGTTTTATTTCCACAACTTTAAGGTATACCAACTTCAAGAGACCAGAGATATTATTGATTTTGGCACAGCACGTACAATAGGTGGAAATAAGATTATTATTGAGTATGACTATCATCAAATGCCAGGTCTAACCAATGCTGACTGGGTACCTGAACCTAAACTAGCCACAAAGATCATCCTATAACTCATAATAAACGCTGTTATAATTGGTAGTGAGGAAACAAACGCCTTTATTTCAAACAGAAAAAAGAGGTGAAAACTATGGCATATACAAGAGGTAACAGTTCTCAGATTATCGTGGGAGCAGCAGCGCTGTTCGCATACGAAAATGGAGAGTTATCAACACTACCAGCATATGTAGATGGCACAACTTACAAGGATACCCTTGAAGATCATGCTGATTTCCGCAACGTCGGATATACATCTAATGGTTTAGAAATTACGTTCCAACCAGACTTCGCAGAAGTTTCAGTTGACCAAGTCCTTGACGCAGCAAAACTGTTCAAGCAAGGAATGCAAGTTAACCTAAACACATCTTTTGCAGAAGCAACTTTGGAAAATCTTCTCTTCGCTATCGCAGGCGCAGATGCAGATCTTACAGGTGGCGGAACAGAACTCAACATGTCAGCAGGCGCTATTGGTGAATGTCCAGTAGAGCGTGGTCTTGTTGCAGTAGGACCTGGTACAGGTGACTGTGCTGAAGGTTCAAACTTGGAAAGAATTTATGTGGCATACCGTGCACTTTCAATTGAGAGCGTTACAGTATCTGCTAAGAGAGATGCAGCGACAATGTTCGACGTATCTTTCAGACTTCTTCCAAACAACAATGGTTCATACGGTAAGATCGTAGATCGCACTGTAGACGCAGCATAATACAACTTAATATAGGATTAGCCCAGGCCCTAAAAAGTCTGGGCTTTTCTATTTTCTTTTTGGTATACTGTTTAGATGGCAAAAGAAGTTTATAGAACTGGACATGTTGAAGACATTAATGGAAATGTCATAAAGGTGTACCCTCTTAAAATAAAATATATGAGAGATTTTATGGATAAATTTATCCTTGTCTCTCAAACAGCAGATCAAGAAGAGGCCCTTGACTTGGTGGTAGACTGTGTATTTACAGCAATGAAACAGTTTGCTCCAAATGTTTATTTAAGTAGAGAAGAGATTGCTAATAGTTTTGATCTTAAAACACTATATAAAATATTAGAGTTCGCTGCAGAAATTAAAACATCAGAATCTAAAACAGATAATCAGGACTCACAAGAGGGATCTACCTGGGAAGATATAGATTTACCAACCTTAGAAGCAGAAGCATTTTTGACGGGAATATGGAAAAACTTTGAGGAACTAGAAGAGTCTATATCTATGCCAGAATTAACACTGCTACTATCTACTAAAAGAGATCTAGAGTATCAACAAAAGAAGTTTGATGCTGCAATGCAGGGTGTAAATCTTGATGAAGAAAGTGGAAAGTCTAATGCTTGGGAAGATATGAAGGCTAGAGTATTCAGTGGTGGCAAAGCAACAGATGCAAATGACATAGTATCTTTTCAAGGTCCAAAAGCACAAAAAGCAGGGTTTGGTATTGGCATGGGGCTAGACTACGAAAATTTAACAAAATAAACGTAGGTTTCGTGCTATAATTGGTAATGTCTACAAACGGAGGAAAAATGACTACAACAGTATATGAAGCAAACAAGGTTACCCTTATGGATGGAACAGAACTTATTCTAAAGCCACTTAGCGTATCTTTGCTTCGTAAGTTTATGAAGACCTTTGACAAGATTGCAAAGGTAGCAGACGATAACGATAAATCGATGACAGTCCTAATGGAGTGTGTACAGATTGCACTAGAGCAGTACAAGCCAGAGTTGGCAAAGGATGCAGCAGCGTTGGAAGCAAATATTGATCTTCCTACGGTTTACAAGATTGTGGATGTTGCATCAGGTATTAAATTGGGTGAGGATTCATTCTTGAATTCTGCACTTACATCAGCAAACGCTGAATAAGATAAAGAGGTGAGAATGAATGTCAGATGTTAATGCTAATATCAGCGTTAATATTGACACGTCTGCAGCCCTAGGTGAGTTAAAAAACCTACAGCGTCAGATCTCACAATTTCATAATCAGATAGCAAAATCGTCTGCATCAGCAACGATAGCACAAAGAAGCCTGCAGCAAGAATTTCTTAATTCTATAAATGCTACAGGCCAATTTGCTGCTCGTATGCAGACAATCAAAACATCTGCCGAATCATTTACTAACTCACTTGAGAAGAATAAATTCTCAATGCGTGAGTACTTTAGATACGGCTTAGCCTCCTCTAAAAACTTTGGTAAGGTATTTAAAACTGAGTTTGAAACAATCAATAAGGTTGCAGAAGAACGTGTAAGAAGATTACAGACTCAGTATATTAAGATGGGCAGAGATGCCTCTGGAGCAATGAAGGCAATTGCCGTCACACCACTTGCTCTTGATATGGAAAATCTAGGCACCAAGACAATGATGGCTGCTCAAAAGCAGCAACTGTTTAATCAACTTCTAGCACAAGGTACAACTAATCTAATTAACTTCGGTAAGAATACTCAGTGGGCTGGTCGACAGTTGATGGTTGGTTTTACAATTCCTTTGAGCATTTTTGGTTCTACGGCATCAAAAGTTTTTATGGACTTAGAAAAACAAGTTATTAGATTCAAAAGAGTTTATGGAGACTTGCTTACTCTTCCATCAGAAACTGAAGCAAACCTAACCTTTATTAGAGGTTTAGCAGAAGAGTTTACAAAGTATGGTGTTGCAATTGCAGACACTATGTCTGTTGCAGCAGACGCTGCAGCAGCAGGCTTCACAGGTCAAAAACTTGCAGATCAGGTTAAGGCTGCAACTAGACTTTCTGTTCTTGGCGAAGTAGATAAGCAACAAGCGCTTTCAGCAACAATTGCTATTCAGACCGCATTTAAAATGAACAGCGATCAACTTGCAGACTCTATCAACTTCCTGAACGCTGTTGAAAACCAATCTGTTGTAAGTTTGCAAAACCTTACAGATGCAATTCCTAGAGTTGCTCCAGTAATCCAAGGTCTTGGTGGAGACATTAAAGACATGTCAGTATTCCTTGCAGCAATGCAAGAAGGTGGTGTTAATGCAGCAGAAGCAGCCAACGGTTTGAAGTCAGCACTTGCATCTATCATTAACCCAAGCAAGGCTGCAAGAGAAATGCTTCAGGGTGTTAATATTGATATTGGCGCAATTGTTTCTAAAAATGAAGGAAACATCATGCGTACAGTTCTTGACCTTGCAGATGCAATGAAACAACTTACACCGCTTGCAAGACAAAGAATTTTAGAGAAGTTATTTGGTAAGTTCCAATTTGCAAGAGTATCAGCGCTATTTGATAATATTGCTACATCAGGTTCGCAGGCAGCAAATGCTCTAGAACTTGTAAAGATGTCATCACAGGATCTTGCTGCTATTGCAAATAAAGAATTAAATGCTATTGAAGAAAATACTGCTACAAAGTTTAAGGCAGCGGTAGAGTCATTAAGAGCATCAATAGCCCCAGTAGGAGAAGCATTCCTAAAGGTTGTAACTCCAATCATTGAGTTCTTTACAAAGATAGCAGATAAGTTTAATAGTCTTTCTGACGGTACAAAGAAGGTAATCACTACACTAGTAACACTATTTGCAGGAGTAGGACCAGTAGTCTTGATGCTTGTTGGTCTTGTTGCAAACTTTGCAGGTCAAATGATGAAGTTGTTTGGAATCATTAGAAATGGATACTTAAAACTAACTGGTCAGTCTAAGTTCCTTGGCGAACAAACACAGTATCTAACAAGTGAGCAGATGCAGGCTGAGGCCGTTGCACACTCACTCGATCAAGTTCATGCTAGACTGACACAACGATTTACAGTTGAAGCAGATGCAGTAAACAATTTGCGTAACGCATATCTTTCTGCTGCTGCTGCCTCTGAAAGATTTGCATTCAATAATCCAGGAATGATGGTTCCTCAATCTAGACAAACAAAGAAGTTTGCAGATGGTGGAGTTATCAAGGGTCCAGGAAGTGGAACCTCTGATTCAATTATTGCAAGAGTATCAAATGGAGAAGCAATTATTCCTGCTTCATCTGTTGCTAGAAATCCAGATTTAGTAAATGCCCTTATCTCAAACAATATTCCTGGTTTTGCTACAGGAAAGAATCCAACTACTGGAACAGTTCTTGGCGGAACCTTTAAGTCAAGAAGATACTCTCCAGTTGCAATGATGGCTCCAGGAAATACACCTGGTGGTTTTGGAATGGATAGAGAATGGCTAATGATGAACGAAGAGGCAAAGGCTTCGTTTGCTGCATCAATCAAGACAGCCATGATGATGGAAGAAGGCATTCGTGTAACACAGGCAAACTATCGCAAGTTTGGTGATAACCTTGCACCAACCTTAGATACAATATTTGATATATTTAAGCAGGGTGTTACAGATGATGTAACAAACATTGCACAAGTAGGACAAACACAATATCCACTAATCATTAAGAGTATTGAGGATATGGCAAAGTCTGGACAGATTGCTTCAAGAGATATGCAGTCTATGTCAGTTGCTGTTAGAAAGTTGTTAGCACCACTTGAAAGTGATTTAACTCAGCAAAACTTGCAAAGAGTTGAACTTGCAATTAATGATGCTGGAGAAAATATTGTTAAGAGAGCATCAACAGAAAGATTTGGTCTAAGTTATAAGGATCAGATAAAGAAGTCATTCTCTTCCGAACTTGCAATGCGTGGTATGCAACAGCCAGCAGACTATCCTGGATCTTATCAGTTTGCACATATACCATACTCTGCTCCAACACAAACATATGTAGAACCATTCCTACGTAAGAAGGCAGGAGCAGGCTCTGCTATTGAACAACAAGTTTTACAAGAATTAAGAAATGGTGCAATATTTAAAGAAGGACAAATCTTAATTGAAAAGCAGGCAATGCAAATTGGGCGAGTTGCAGTCGGTGCGGTTGCTAAGGGTGCAGGCACAGCCTCACCTTCTGAGTATACATTTGAAACTGGAAAAGATATAGACAATGGACTAATCCTTGGAATGCAGCAGAACTCTGGTCAAGTACGTGCTGCAGCACAAAAGGTTGCTGCAGGTGCAGTTGATCAATTTGAACAAACTGCTTCAGGATTGCTAGTTCCAGCAGGAACAAAGACTGGCAACAAGCAGTCATCAGTATTCCTTGGAATGCCAGAAGTTCCAAAGAAGCAGTCACTAAGACAAAGAGTTTCTAACAAATTTGAAAACAGCAAGATAAGATCAGGTGCTGCTGCTATTTCTAGCGGGGCAATGAGATATGGAATGGTTGCATCAGGTGCAGCAATGGGAGCAGCCATGCTGCCTGGCCAAGTAGGTCAGTTTGCTCAAAGTTTAATGCCTGCAGTAATGGGTCTACAAACATTTGCAATGATCTTGCCAATGCTGACTAACCCAATTGGTTTAGCGGTTGCTGGAGTAACAGCCCTTACTGCTGGATTCTTCTTAGCAAGAAAAGCACAGAATGATTATATTAATAAACTTAATGAGTCTGCAAAGAAAGAAGCAGAAATTCGTCAAGGCTCTGTTGGATCTTTACAGTCTTATGGTGCCTTTATTGGGGATAATGGACTACCTTCTGATAGACAGTTTAACAGAGTTGGTAACGAAAGATTTATTAGTGCAGACAACGCAAAACTTGCTAAGTTTAGAGACTTTTATCAAAACCAAGGAGCAGGCGATGCAGGCGTTCTAAAAGCGTCACAGGGTAAGGGTGCTGAAGCAGCACTTCAAGCAACGGTTAATGATATAGCAAACAGAATTGCAGTCAATGCCTTAGATCCAGCAGATATTGCAGCAAATATTAAAGCAGCAGCCGAAAAAAGCGGGGCAAATGAATTAGCAGTAAAGGCTAGACTGCAGCAAATATTTGCTCCTAATGGAGACGACATCCTAAAGACTCCACTTACCCTAGATGTTAGAATGAACTATCTCGGCTCTGGAATAAAGTCTGTAGGTCAACAACTTGACTTGTTGATCCCACAAATTAAAAAGGTAACTGCCCCATCTCTTTGGGACAAGTTTAAAACAGGAGTTCTAGATAATTTATTTGGCACAGATCTTGCAGACAGTATGTCTAAGATAACTCAAAAAGAAAATGCCTACATAGCAAATCAAGAAAACATTGCTAGCGTAACAAATACTATAGCGCTCAATTTTGAGAAGCAGCGACAGTCGCTTGCAATGCTAAATGCTGCATATGTCGATGGCGTAATTACAGAAGAAGAATATAATAGTAAGCATGCAACAACTATGGCAAACTTTAATCTACTAGCACAGGCTTCTGCTAAGTATATTAAGCAACTACAAGGTATAGATTCATCTGGAGAGTTGGCAGGTGCAGCGCTAGAAGATCTTGCAGATACACTTTTGGCACCTTTTGAAAAAACTAATAAAAAGGTTGCTGGTCAAATTAAGGGTATCCTAAAGGCAATGCCAAAGAGTATTCAAACAGAAATTCTTATGAACTATGCTAGAGGAAGTTTAACAGAAACAGACATCCTTCAAATGGATATTATGCTTAAGAATCTTTCTGGAAAGACCTATCAGCAAAAGATTGAATTTATTGCAAATATTCCAAGTTCCGAAAAAGGACTTATCGCCCTGATGAAATTGCGTGTTGCATATGAGAGACTTACTGTCTTGCAAATGGAAAAAATTAACCAGGACTCTATCAATAAAATTAATCGTGCTAGAGGTGGCAAGGCCTTAAATCAAGGAGCAAACGTAGCCTATAATGCACAACTTGCTGAAATTGCTGCGCTCAAAAAAGAACTAGATGCTTTAAATAAGGTTAAGAAGGATTCTCCTGGAATTCCTGGAGATACAAGCATTAATGATTCTGGATCAAAGGGCAATGACCCTTATGCATTTATTGATGGACTACTTAAGAGACTTAAGGAAGTTAGAAAAGCATCTATCAATGCAACAGGCGGAACTAAGGAATTTATTTCTCAGTTAAAGGGAGACCTAACTGGTTTCAAGGGTACAGAGGAGATGCTTAGACTTGGTGGAGCAACAGAAGGCTTCATTGATATTATTCGTGGTATTGATCCAGCAGACTTTAAGATTATTAATAAAGACAATGCTATATATAAGTTTGGAAAAGATGGTAAGGTAATATTTGGTGAACTTGGCGATGCCATTAATAAGTTTGCTACAGAAATTGAACTTGGCGAATTTGTTACAGATCAGCAAAAAATTAAAAAGAATGCAAGTGAACAAGTTACAGCATACCAAAAACTTTCCGATGCTGGATTATCTGCTGCAAAAATAACAGAGATTCTTGGTAACGAAGGGCTAACTGCTGCGGTAGCGCTTGAAAAGGTTGGCAGCACCGATTGGAATAACTTTATTGCTGGTGCTAAACAATCAGATGCTTCAGTTAAAGAACTTGCAAAAACTCTGAAGATCCTAGCATTTAGAACTGAACAAGAACAAGAGACATCAACTGACAAAATGGATGAATACTTTGCTGCACAAGAGGCAATAATTAAGCAGCAGAAAAGAGCAGACTTTACTAAACTTAGAGGATATTCTCCAGAACAGTATGAGCAATTAATAAAAGATCAGCAAGATGTTATTGACGGCATTCAATCACAGATTGATGCTGAGCAAGAATTAAATTCTGCACGTCAAGAAGAAATTGATAGATTTGGTAGAGGTCTTGAACTAATATCAAGACAAGAGAATAAGATAAATGAATCGTACGACAAACAAATTGAATCAATTGACTCACAAATTTCTTCATTAGAAGAAGTAAAGAAGGTTAATGAGCAACTAATCGATCAACAAAAGCAGCAAACAGATTTGGCTGGAGCACTTTCTTCTGGAGACCTTGGCGCTGCTGCAAAGATTGCTCAAGAAATGAGAGCAAGCGCTGCAAAGAATTCTCAAGAAACATTTATTGGAAACCTAGAAAATCAAAAGAAAAACCTTGAACTTAAGAGAGATAAAGAAATCAAGGAAATACAAGTTGAGATTAATGGACAGTATTACACAAGAACACAATTACAGGATGCAATCATTGCAAAAGAAGATGAAATTTATCTTTCTGAGCAAACAACCCTGAAGGCCCTTAATGATAAGCAAAAGGTCCAAGAAACAATTTTGGGAGACATGCAAAGAATTATTGATGACTATAACAATGATATGACTAAAGCAATTAACAATGTCACTAATGCATCAGGCCAAACTAAAGCAGAATGGGATTCTATAAATACTGTTCTAGAAACAACTGCAGATTGGTTAGGAGACGAAGGATTGCTTGGTTTAACAGATGACCTTGCTGATGGTGCTCTAAGTCTTGCAGATGCTTGGAAGAAGGTTTTAGAGGCTATCGAGGCAGCAAACGCTGCTGCAGCAGGGGGATCAACTGGTGGTAGCAGTGGATCAAAGAAGCAAACTACAAAACAGACTGAACCTCCAAAGCCAGGACTTAATGGTGAACAAAAAGAAATTTTGAATGAAACATCTTCATATATTCAAGACTTAGTTAATGATGGACAGATTGATGTAGCAGAAAAAGCAACTGTTATTATGATGAAGGAACTTGCTGATATTAAGCCTTTAGCCTCAATTGATATTGTTCAAGCAAGAAAGATGGCGCTTGGCTATTTGAGCAAGGGTGGCCTTGTTCCAAAGTACTTTGCAGCAGGAGGTTTTGCAAAGGGCTCAGATACGGTGCCAGCAATGTTAACACCAGGAGAGTTTGTTATGAGTAAGTATGCTGTAAACCAGCATGGAGTAGGAACGCTTAATGCAATGAATAGCGGTCAAGAGGTTGGTAACTCAGTGTATACTTATAACCTAAGTGTTAATGTTAAGTCTGATGCAAATCCTAATGAAATCGCAAGAACCGTTATGTCACAGATTAAACAAATTGATTCACAAAGACTCAGGGGGATTAGACAATAATGGCATCTGTAAATTACATGTTGGGTAGAAAGAAATATGCAAGACCACAAGGAATGCTGTGGGCAGAAAACCCTGGAACTTTAGTAGAAAACCCTAATAGCACAACTACCCCAAAACAAAAAATATATGTGCCAATCGGGTATGAAGTTAATTCAGATACTGGATCAGAACAAAATACAGACTTGTTCAATCAATTTATAATCATATCAGATGATAACAGAACTCCACTTTCATTTACACCAACAAGAATTGAAAAAAGAGAAAGAATGATAAATGGTCGTATGAGGTCTACTCATATTGCAGATAAACTTACCCTGTCAACTTCTTGGACAATGCTTCCATCTAGATCATTCTATACAAATCCAGACTTTAATCCTTCTAATGGAAAATCAGAATTTTCTGGAAACAACTCCCTTGAGTATACATCTGATGGGGGTGCAGGTGGAGTAGAACTTCTTGATTGGTATGAAAACCATCAAGGATCTTTTTGGGTATACCTATCATACGATAAGTACTCTAATTTTGGAAAAGATGATCTAGCGTACGGACACCTAGATCAGTACACCCAATTAGTGGAAATGTTTTTTGCAGATTTTTCTTACTCAGTTGAAAAACGTGGAGCAACCAACCATGATCTTTGGAATATTTCAGTAACCTTGGAAGAGGCATAATGTTTGTCAATGAAGAACTTAAAAAGTTTTTACAGACATCTTCGGTAGTAAGAAGCCAGTCAGCAGTCATTGCTGAATGGAATATGAACATTGCTGATAATATTAAGCAAATAGGAAATTATAGATACAGACCACTAGATGAAACAGGAAGTAAATATAAAACGATTGCTGGGTCCTTTGATCAAAACGATACTGCCAACCATTTTACTGGAGCAACAGATGCTGATATTGTTGTAGATGGAGGCCTGGATGACTCCAACGCCCCAATGTTTTTTACATCAACTAAAGATAAGTTTAAGATGCTTTATTCATTAGAGGATTGCTTTAAAAAGTTTAGACCAAGATCTGGAATTAATAAGGCTAACTATCTTCAGTCTAGATTTTTACACAACACAAATGTTAGCATGGCTCAAAGACCAAGATATTACATGGCAGATAAAAATGATCAATTTAAATACTGGACTTCCTATCGTACAGAAAATAATATTGAAAGAGGCATTGCTAATCAACTAACAAACGGCAAGTATTTTATTGATGATGCTGCCCCATTTGTTGTGTATAAAAATAAAGTACCAACAAATAGAATTGTAGTTAAGATGCAAACAAACGTTGGAAGCATTGATCTAGGACCTTTCAAGGGTACCTCTGGATCAATTAGCGATCCACTATATGGAACCGCTAATCAAACAACACCAGTTCAATGGAGCGTACAGGGACTATACAATAACAACTGGGTTAACATCGTATCATTTAATGAGGCTTCAAAAAGAAGAGATGGCTCTGCCATTATTAAATCAGACGGCTACGTAGAGTTAGCCTATGGACTTATTGTTCCAGATAGATATAGAGATGTTTTTATAAGGGCTGAAGAGTATAGCAGCGTAAACCTTTTGCCAGAAGATTCTTTAAATGGATACGCCTACTTAATTAAATCAAATGATTTAGATCTTGGCACATATCATATTTGGTTTAATGGTGTATATGAAACTTTTAAGCCAACCTACGGATGGCACCTGCAGGAAGAGACTGTAGACAGACTAACTAACTTTGTAACTGACTTAACATCCCCAATAAAATATACCGATACCTCAAATGGTTTGCCAGCATACAGAGAATTTCAATATATACAGGGCATAAGAGTTGTTGCACAAACAATGAATAAAGCAGGCTCAACCTTAGACCTAATAGAATTATCTCCAAGACTTGCTGTAGATTTATCAGGCAAGGTACAGGATTTTAATGTTAAAAAAACAGCAGGGGACATTGGATCAAATGGGCTACCAGTAGGACAACTATTAGCATCAACAGGATCTCTAACACTGTTTGATTACGACCAGGCATTTAATGAAAATAATTCTAATAGCATAATTTTCAACTATGTTAATAATAATATACAGATTAAGTTTTATGACATAGTCGTTGATGTAAACGGCTATGATTATTTTATTCCTATAAAGACAATGTACTCAGAAGGCTTCCCAGAAACAAATGCTGCTGGTAGAACAGTGCAACTTGCTCTAAGAGACATGTTCTTTTATTTAGAATCAATAACTGCTCCACAAATGTTGGCTACAAGTGCCTCCTTGAGTTATGCTATATCATTATTGCTAGACTCTATTGGGTTCTCTAATTATGTATTTAAGAGAGTGGCAGGAGAAGAAGAACTAATTATTCCATATTTTTATATTGCACCAGACAAAACAATTGCTGAGGTTTTAAATGATTTAGCGGTATCTAGTCAGACAGCAATGTTCTTTGATGAATATAATAATTTTGTAATGATGAGCAAGAAATATATTATGCCTTCTGCAACAGATAGACCAATAGACCTAACACTCTATGGTTCAGATGATCAGCAGGATGATGGAGTTAGAGAAAACAAACCAACATCTACAAACCTTGCTAACATATTAGAAATTGCTTCTGAAGAAAAATCAGTTTTTAATGATGGTAAAATCACATACAATACAAGATACATTCAAAAAACTTTTGGATCTTTAAAGCAAGCAAGCATGATTGATCAAGAAAAGACATGGATATATAAGCCAGTGTTGTTGTGGGAAGTTGTTGGATCAGATAACACCAAGTCAGTTAACGGAGATGTTAGTGCTCAATCTAGTTATGTGCTTAGCGCTATCCCCTTAAACTCTACACTATCTTCAGCATTACCAACAGTGGTAAACAACAAGGTTGTAAATAATACAATGGATCTAGGAGAAGGGGTTTACTGGCTTACAAGAAACTCTGGATACTTTTATGCTAACTCTGAAATCATAAAGTATGATGCAGTACAATATAATGTTGGTGGAGTTGGCAATGTTTGGATAACCAATGCACAAGAATATGAAAACTATTTTTCTAAGATATCATTTAATGGAAAGATTTATCCAACTGGTCTGATTAGAATTTACTCAGAGCCAAACTATGAGGTAGTAGATGGTGTCTTTAAATTTAAGAATGGTGTAGTTGCTAAACATGGTAGAGGGCAGTTTGGAACAGAAGTAACAACACATACTGCTGGAATAAATTCATATTGGTCAGACAACAAAAATGTTCGTGGATGCACAATGAATGCACAATATCTATTTAGTTTGGCTAATCAGTCAGATCAGACTACAGCATACACTGTGGCAGCAGCAGGACTCAATAACACTCTTGCACAAAAATCAACTAGAAATAGTATTATTAAAAACTTCTTAACTAACTCATATCCAACAGAGACCCCAGTAAATAAGTTGCAGTCTACACAAACTGGAACAATTCAATCCTCTGCTCTTATACTAGAGGGGCCAGCCTTCAGCACCACAGAGACACCGCTTGACTTTATTTCTTATGTATATAAACCACTAACAGATAAGTATAAGCATTTTGGAACACGAATGCGTATAGTTGGAAAAATTGAAAACAATGAAAACCGTGTTCAAACACCAATTGGAAGTGGTACATACTATGTTGTAACTGGTTCTCAGCCAAGCCAAAATATCAATGTTGGTGGTGGCTCAGGAGGACTTGCAGTTATGCTAAATCCAGAAACCAATAACGGATACTACTTTGAAGTAGTTGCGCTAACAGAGAGCAACATCAATGATTACACAAACGCATCAGAGAAACTTCACAATATTATATTTTACAAGATAGGCAAAGACCCATCTTCAAATACTGCTATCCCAATTAAACTATGGGGCGGACTATCTAATATCATTGTTGATGACGGTAGATTCACTGGTCAATACAGAATGGTTGGCGAAGAAAATCCAACGGTATATGATCTAGCAGTAGAATACCAGGACATAGGAAAAATAAGAAGATTCTTCCTTTATATAAATAATAAGTTAATTACAACTGTAGATGATACAAAGCCTCTACCTATTTATAACAATATGGCTATATTCACTCGTGGTGCATCAAGATGTATGTTTGAAAATATCTATGCATTAAACAATAACTATTCACAGAATACAGCATTTGCTCTAGACACACCATTGAATTCAGCAATAGATGATTCTGAAATTAATGCTAACGAATCTTTTAGCAAGTATGCTATGAGTGGAATGGTTCAGTCTACGTTCTTGTCTGGCGTTAGTCCATCAGAGCCACCAAAGTACTCTTTATATTTTGATGAGTTTGGTACTATAATGAGAGAAGCGTCATACTTTAATGTTAGATATGACAAAGCCTATCCTGCAATCTATGCAAAACTTTCTCCTACATTTAACAGAATCAAGGGCTATACAGTTTCTGGTTTTAGAGCAGGATCATACGGGGCAGAGTTCTTAATATTTAACGCTACTGACACGGCATTGAGTCTAGATGAAACAACTGGGAACTATTTAAGAATACAGGGAATTACCTTTACCCAGCAATCACAAAATGAATTAACAGTAGACTCTTATTTTTCTAAGAACAGTAATTTCTCTAACACAGATTTTTCTGGTACGCAACTAGTCAAATCCCCATTGAAGGCTTCACAAGACTATGAAGATATCAAGGTGAGCAGAATGACATATGGTAAAAAAGATTTTTCTTTAGATACACCATATGTTCAAACAAGCGGAGATGCGGAATCACTTATGTCATGGATTATATCTAAGGTCTCTAAGCCAAGAAAGTCCGTAGGCGTAAGAGTCTTCAATTTACCAATCTTGCAACTTGGAGATATTGTAAATATTAATTATAAAAATAGCGATGGTGTAGATGAAGTAACTCCATTGTCAACAAGATTTTTAGTATATAATATAGACTATGGTAAAACTGCAGACGGTTCTGACATGACAGTATATCTAAGTGAGGTTTCGTAATGGTTAGTTCAAACCCAAATATACCAGAAATTGTTCCTTCCAGTTCTTCTGAGGGAGTGAAGATACCAACAACAGATATTATTCTGTACAATGATGAGTCAACGCCAATAGAGGTAATGACTGATCTCATCTTTGAAAATATTGGTGGGCAAGAGGTTATTAATATTGCACGTAATGATATTATTAATGGTCAAAATGTTATTTACCAACCAATCAAAAATTTAACAAGTTTATATTTTGAGTATAACCCACAAAATATTCTTGCCCTACAGGATACATCAGAAGAATATTTTAAGAAATTCCCTATTAGGCTAGAAAATACAATACCAAATGTAGGCACAGGCCCAAATGGAGAAACTGTCTATATTGAAACATCTACTGGAAACCTTATAATTAATGTAATTAATCTTAACTCTGATGAGCAGGTAGAGGTAGAAATCTTAAGCGATGGAGCAATTTTTGATGATACAATATATGAGGCGGAATAAAAAATGATAACTAATACTGGCAAGAATATACTTGCAAAATACTTAATAGGTCAGGCACCTGCTTATGCTTCCTATGTTGCTGTTGGCTGCGGTGCAACCCCAGTTACAACAGACGCAATACTTGGAGACTACTCGTCTAAAAACCAACTTGATTTTGAGATGTTTAGAGTTCCGATTACATCACGAGGGTACGTAACTGAGAATGGAGTATCTAAGATAGTCCTAACAGCAGAATTGCCAACAGAAGAAAGATATGAGATAAGCGAAATTGGTGTTTATTCTGCTGGATCTAATCCTATGGCTGGATCCTACGATAGCAAATCTATTTATGCATTTACGCAGGATGAAAACTGGGAACACCATACTGCTTCCGCAGCAACAGATATTCCAATTATTTATGGACCACTAGATGGATCTGACAACGATAATGTTATTGATCAGCCATATTCAGTATTTCAAACAAACGCAGATAATAGAATTTTTACAAATCAGGAACGAATTGATAGATATGAAAGATGTAGATTTTTTAATAACATTGTTGTGATGTCAGGAGATTCTTCAAACCTTACACTAGACTCAAACAATAGACTGGTTGTAAATTCTGGATCAGAGCACATTCACTTAACTGGAGCAACTCTAGACTTTAATAAGAATGCTCCTACTGATGCTTTGAAGTTAGCATTTTCTGTTGTAAATAAAGATGGTCAGTCTAACGCTCTGCCAGACTCAGTTAGAATTCTTTTGCAATTCTCATCTTCCGATGTTCATGGTACAGGAGAATATGCAAGATTTGAAGTAATCCTAAACAGTTCTGACTATGACTTTGCTGAAAAAAGATATTTTGTTGCAACTAAGCAACTACAAGAACTAGTTAAGAGTTCTGGTTTTACTTGGGCAAGCGTTGACGTTGTTCAAATCTACTCTTGCGTAATTGACAATGGAGAGCCTTCTTCAGATTTTTATGTCTGTTTGGATGCAATTAGATTTGAAAATACAAGTACAACAAACCCACTATATGGTTTAACTGGATACTCAGTAATTAAAAATACAAATGCTGCTACTATTGTTAAAACAGCAAACACAACAAACTATATTGAGTTTAGATTTGCTATGGATGTTCAATAATGGCTGATGCAGGAATAAAAAAGGTAATCATTCAAAAGAAAAATTTGCCTTCTGTGTTTGGTACAGATCAAAAGTATGTTGTTAGATACAGGATTATCTCTGAAGATAAAAACAGAACATCACATTGGTCTGCTCAGTACAAATTAAACGCTCCAGCAGTATCTACAGTAAGCCACTCTATTTCGGTAGATGAAGCAGCAAATGTAATTAAACTGGTATGGAACGATGTAACAAATATACCAGGATACGATGTATATGTCAAGTGGGATTCTGGATCATGGACATATTTAACAACTGCCAATACAAATAACTATACTTGTTTAATTAAAGATTCATCAACAACTGTTCAGTTTGCCGTCCAAGTTCCCACATTCCCTAAATCTAGATTTTCTCAGTCTACATTATTTGAGACGGTTTCTACCAGCGTTTGATGGTATAATAGAATAATGGCTAAAGTACCGCTACCCGAAAGAGGACAACCACTAGATGTTTCATACATCTATCAATTGGCTAACGCCCTAAACGACCTTTCTGCCCAGGTATCTCCTGCTACCTATAAGTATGTCACAGTAGACACTAAAGGTGTCGGAAAACAGAGCGTAAAGGCTTCTGAGGCCCGTATAATCGGAGGGTACGTAGATGTTGTTTCTAGTTCTACAAAGAGCGCAGGACAAGAAGTTGCATTCACATATGATTTCCCAACAGACTTTAAGTATGCCCCAATAGCGACTGCAACACCTATTAACGTTGGTGGCACAGATGCTGGTAAAAATGTTTCAGTTGTTCTTAAAACAGTAACAACATCAAAGGTTGAGGGAGTAGTAAGGTTTAATACAACTGGTGATCTATCGGTTGCTGTTAACATAATAGTAATAGGCATACCTAACTGATGCTGACGTGTTTTAAATGTAAAAAGCAAATGTTTATTGACAGACAATATACAACGTCTGGACATATCGAAACATATTGTCTGTACTGTGGAACAAGAAAGTTTTTTCATCCACCAGAAGATTCAGAAGAGGGAAGATGGCTACTAAAAAAGGAACAACAGAGAGCGAAGGCTACAATCTCAAACCTGTAATTCCTGGAAATAAAAAGGTTTGGTTTTTAAATGGCAGCCTTGTTAGAGTTCATCACTTCAATAAGTCTAATGGGATAATGTCTGTTTATAATATTACAGAAGACAGAATTGAAAGTTGTTTAATTAGTGATTTTAAAAGCAAGAGAGAACGAGCATACACAGTTGGTCAGACTGCTGAATTAGTTAATCGTCACAAAAAGTATATGCCATCACTAATGAAGCGTGGAGTTATTCCTTTTCCAACTGGATCTCAAAAAGGTGGAGCAAGAGGATTTCAAGTAAGATCATATTACTCTGAATCGCAAGTAAGAGAGATTCGTGATATACTTGCTACACACCATATTGGAAGACCAAGAAAAGATAATTTAATAACAAATGATATTACGCCCACAAAGCAAGAGTTGACACGCAGGATGGGCGATGGTATACTTACATATACGAAGACAGAAGATGGGCGCTTTGTTCCAATATGGAACGAATCTATTTAACAAAGGGGTATGAGTTGGAAAACGATAGCACAAAAGTATCAGTTACATTGGGGTACACACTTAATCTAGGCAACTTTCAGTCATTGCGACTTGATCTTGGTGTTGTAGATAACAAGCGAGATGGCGAAAATACAGAGCAGGCTTTTGAGCGTGTTTACAAGTTCGTTGAGGATAAGTTAACAGAGAAGATTCAAGAGGCTCAGTCAGAGGCTGCTGAAGGCTAATGGCAGAACGCAAAGACCGCATGGCTTTGCTATCACGCTACAGCAAGTTTCATACTGCAAGGTATGAGGTAAAGCCATCACTAAATCTAAATGTTGAGCAATGGTCAGCAGATGCACTTATCGAATCCTACGGGATAGGTAAATGTTATGATCTATTAGAGCATTACTTTAATGTGGCACAGTCTCCTTCATGGAACTATTTTGCATACAATGCAGAAAAAATATTACAGGCAAAGTTAGATAAAGAACAAGATGATAAAGACAGAGCAGAGAGAAGAAAAATGGCAAAGGAGTGGTTAAGTGAATAATACAGAGGCTAAACTAATCACTGCAGTATTAGAGGATAAGCAAGTCCATGTTCTTTTACAAGCCAACATTGATAACCTGCTTAGAACACACAATGATGTGTGGAATTTTATTAGAAACTATTTTGAACATAACTCTGCAGTTCCTCCAGTATCTTTAGTTGTAGAGAAGTTTAGAGACTTTGAGCCTATTGAAGGCATTGGGGCAACCAAGCACCACCTAGAAGAACTCCAAACAGAATACTTGACGGACAGCCTCAAGGATATTCTAAGATCTGCTGCGTCTGATGTGCAAAGTGGTAACGGTGGAGAAGCGCTAGAAAATTTAATTACTAAAACATCAGAGTTAAAGAAAAACACTTCTGCTATTCGTGATATTGATGTAACTGACCTAGAGTCTGCAATTGCATACTTTGAAGATCTTAAGGTACAGCAGGCAGCAGGTCACGTTGGAATTAAAACTAATCTTCCAGGATTTGACAACTATTTGCCTTCTGGAATTATGCCAGGACAACTTGGGGTGTTCCTTGCATATCCAGGAATTGGTAAGTCTTGGATGGCACTTTACTTTGCAGTGCAGGCTTGGAAACAAGGCAAGACACCTTTGATTATCTCCCTTGAAATGAGTGAGACCGAAGTTCGTAACCGTGTATTTACTATTATGGGTGACGGTTTATGGTCACACAGAAAACTTAGCAATGGAGATGTTGAACTAGATACATTAAAGATGTGGCATGCAAAGCATTTACAGGGCAAGCCAGAGTTTCACATTATTTCAAATGACCAAGGTGGAGAGATCAATCCATCAGTTCTTCGTGGAAAGATTGACCAATACAAACCAGACTTTGTAATCGTTGACTACCTTCAGTTGATGGCTCCTAATCAGAAGTCAGATAATGAAACGGTACGAATGAAGAACCTTTCACGAGAACTTAAACTTATGGCCATTGGTGAAGAAGTGCCTATTATTGCTATCTCATCTGCAACACCAGATGATGTAAATGATCTTAGTACTGTTCCAACTCTTGGTCAGACTGCTTGGTCAAGACAGATTGCATACGATGCAGACTGGGTGATTGCTCTTGGTAGAGCATCCAATAGCGATGTCATTGAGTGTGCCTTTAGAAAGAACCGTAATGGATTTATGGGGGACTTCTTAGTTCAGGTAGATTTTGATAAGGGCTATTATCGATACAAAGATTTTGAAGATAAGTAGGTATAATATGGTATGGAAAATTTTCACCATAAGACTATCAAGAGGTTTAGCCTTGACGGTATTATCCACGATGAGTCTGCTCTTGGCAGGCTTAAACTGGAATACACAAGGCTTCTCCTTGCTGAAATGCGCTTATGTGGATATGTTCCAAGAATTGACATAGATCCAGATTTTACTATAGACTATAATGAAAATAAGCAATATTTTGAATTTGAGATATCAGTACACGGAGTATACGCAGGGAAAAGGAAAAGCGAATGGATAATAGGGATAGACGTAAACAGACCAATATATATACAAAAGAGCAAATCAAAAGAGTTCTCTCAGGAACAGGTATAAATGTTGAGTCTGAAGTTGACTCTGACTATATAATCTTTTGTCCATTCCACAACAATAACCGTACACCAGCAGGAGAAATTGATAAGAATAACGGAACTTTTTTCTGCTTTGCTTGTCATCATATAGCAGACTTAGTTGAATTTGTTATGCACACTTCAGGTCGCACCTACTTTGAGTCTATTAGATTTATTAAGAGCAAAGAAACCGAGCAGGATCTAGAAAGAGATATTAATCAAAAACTGGTTGCCAAACCAGAGTTCACGCCGTTTGACGAGTTGATTCTAAAAAGACTATACAATAATCTGCTTTCTTCAGATAGAGCAAAAGATTATTTTAACTATAGAAAGATTACAAGTTCGTCTTGGTCAAAGTTTTCTTTGGGCTACTCTGAAAAACAGGATATGGTGACAGTACCAGTCCATAGTCCAGATGGAATGTCAGTAGGTTTTGTTGGAAGATCAATTGAGGGTAAAGAGTTTAAGAATACTCCAGGTCTACCTAAAGCAAAAACATTGTTCAATCTTAATAGAGTAAAGACTGCAGACAGGGTTTATGTTGTAGAGTCATCATTTGATGCTATTAGATTAGATCAAGTTGGATTTCCAGCAGTAGCAACCCTTGGATCAAATGTATCCAACATACAAATAGAATTGCTTCAGAAATACTTTAACAATATAATTGTTATTGCAGACAATGATGAAGCAGGAGGAAACATGAAAGATAAGATAATTGAAAAACTTGGATCTCGTGTTTCTGTTATACAACTAAATAAACAATATAAAGACATTGGCGATATGCTAGATGAGGACATTAAGCAATTAGAGTTCTCATTTGACAAATCTATCATGTCTATGCTAAACTAATATAACAATAACAAAGGAGAAATATATGAGCGTAATTAAGGGACTCAAAGATATCAATGCCCTGCTCGACAAGCCAAAGTACGAAAGCACAGGACAAAAGGTCCGTTGGGTAAAGTTAGCCGATGGACAATCAGCAAAGGTTCGTTTTGTAGAAGAACTAGATGCTGACTCAGCAAACTATTCAGAAGCCCGTGGTCTTTCTGTTGTAGTTTCAGAACACACAAATCCAAAAGATTACAAGCGTAAGGCTGCATGCACAATGGAATCCGAAGGTCGTTGCTTCGGTTGCGAAATGGCAAAGAAAGAACCAAAGAGTGGTTGGAGAGCACGTCTGCGCTTCTACTGCAACGTTCTTATGAGCGATGGACTTGAAGATCCATACATTGCTGTTTGGTCACAAGGAATTTCAAAGCAGTCAGCGTTTAACAATATTCGTGAATATGCACTTGATACAGGTAGCATTTCCAACCTTGAGTGGAAGTTGAAGCGTAATGGTCAGGGAACTGAAACCAATTACAGACTTCTTCCAAGCAAGCCAGATGCAGAACCATTCAATTGGGATGGTTTTGAATACTTCAACCTAGAAAAGGTTGTCCGTGAGGTTCCATATCCAGAGCAAGAAGCATTCTACTTTGGATTTGACACACCTTCTGTTACCAGCACAAACATCGACTGGTAATAGATGAATTACGTAGGCTTACACGTACATACTCACTACTCGTTATTTGACGGGATTGCTACTCCAGAAGAATACATTGACCGTGCAGTTGAGTTAGGGATGCCAGCAATTGCCATCACTGACCACGGTACTTTATCTGGGCATAGGGAACTGCACCGTATTGCAAAAGCAAAGGGTATTAAGCCTATACTTGGCGTAGAAGGCTATATGTGTCAAGATAGATTCGATACTAGAGATAAGTCTGAAAGAGACGGAGATCTAGATCTGGTCTATAACCATATAGTCCTTCTTGCCAAGAACCAAATTGGTTTAGAAAATCTAAATAAGATTAACGAGATTGCTTGGACAGAAGGATATTTTAAGAAGCCAAGGTTTGATTTTGAGATCCTAGAAAAGTATTCTGAAGGTATTATGGTAACCTCAGCATGCCCTAGCAGCGTACTTGTAAAGGCACTTGAGAATAATGAGTTTGCTGTTGCCAAGAAACACATTGAGTGGTTCAAGAGAGTATTTAGGGATGACTACTATATTGAGGTAATGCCACATAATCCTGCAGAAATTAACAAGCAGTTGATTGCCCTTGCTGATGAATTTAGTATTAAGGTTGTAGTTACACCAGACTGTCACCATAGTTCTACAGATCAAAAAGAAATTCAAGAATTTAAACTTTTGCTAAATACGCATGTCAAGATTGACAAAGAGCATACCTTTGAAAAGTCTAAGAAAAAAGAAAACATGATGGAGCGTTTGGACTATCTCTATGGTGAGGATAGACAGATAACGTTTAATAAGTTTGACATACATTTGCTTTCATATGAAGAGATGAAGTCTGCAATGGAAGCACAAGGAATTGATAGACCAGACATTTATTCTAATACATTAGACGTTGCAGAAAAAGTGGGGGACTATGGAATTCAAGAAGGTCTAGATCTATTACCAGTACAGTATAAGAATCCAGATAAGGAATTAAAGGAACTTGCGCTAGAAGGATTAAAGGAGCGTGGCCTTGAAGGTAAGCAGGAGTACCTTGATAGATTAGATGAAGAACTTAAGGTAATTAAAGATAAGAAGTTTGGTCCATACTTCCTTGTTGTACGTAATATGATTACGTGGGCAAAGAAAGAAGGAATTATGGTAGGTCCTGGTCGTGGATCTGCAGCAGGTTCTTTGCTATGCTATGCATTACGAATCACAGACATTGATCCAATTCAACACAAGTTGCTCTTCTTCAGATTTATTAATCCAGAAAGAAACGACTTCCCAGATATTGATACAGATATTCAAGACTCAAGAAGAGAAGAAGTTAAAGACTATCTTGTTAGACAATATAGACACGTAGCATCTATTGCTACATTCCTTTCTTTCAAAGATAAGGGAGTTGTACGAGATGTTGCACGTGTGCTCAATATACCATTGACAGATGTAAACAAGGTTCTAAAACTTGTAGACACTTGGGATGAGTATTGCACATCAAAAACAACACGGGAGTTCCGTGAGAAATATCCAGAGGTAGAAATTTATGGCGAACAATTACGTGGTCGTATTAGAGGTACTGGCATTCACGCTGCTGGTGTTGTCACTAGTAAAGATCCTATTTTTAGGTACGCACCAATGGAGACACGTTCTTCTACTGGTAGCGATGAGCGTATTCCTGTTGTTGCGGTGGACATGGAAGAGGCTGAAAAGATTGGTCTCATCAAAATCGACGCACTTGGACTTAAAACACTAAGCGTTGTAAAAGATGCATTAGAGATTATTAAAGAACGAGAAGGCAAGAACATAGATCCACTTAGCATCCCTATGGATGATGCAAATGTTTATCAGATGCTCTCTGACGGATACACTAAGGGCGTGTTCCAATGTGAAGCAGCACCATACACCAACCTTCTTGTAAAGATGGGCGTAAAGAACCTTTCAGAACTTGCTGCATCAAATGCTCTGGTTCGTCCAGGTGCCATGAATACAATTGGAAAAGACTACATTGAGCGTAAGCATGGTCGTCAAAACATTGGGTATACTCACCAAGTACTAAAAGAGTTTACGGAGGAAACCTATGGTTGTATTCTTTACCAGGAACAAGTTATGCAAGCATGCGTATCGCTTGGCGGTATGTCCATGTCGGAAGCAGATAAAGTTAGAAAGATCATTGGAAAGAAGAAGGATGCTAAAGAATTTGATCAGTTTAAGGAAAAGTTCGTAGAAGGAGCATCACGATTCTTATCTCCAAATGTTGCTAAAGATTTATGGCATGACTTTGAGGCTCACGCAGGGTACTCATTTAACAAGTCTCACGCAGTAGCATACTCAACACTGTCATACTGGACAGCATGGCTGAAGTATCACTACCCACTAGAGTTTATGTACTCACTACTAAAGAATGAAAAGGACAAAGATGCGAGAACTGAATATCTTATTGAGGCAAAGAGAATGGGGATTAGCATTAAACTTCCTCACATTAATGACTCAGATACTGATTTTAAAATTGAGGGTAAGGGCATTAGGTTTGGTCTTACTGGCATTAAGTATATTTCCGACAAAATTGCTGAACGTTATATTGAAGCACGACCCTTTAATTCGTATGCTCAACTTGAGGAGTTTACTTTTACTAAAGGAAACGGAGTTAACAGCCGTGCTCTTCAAGCACTACGAATCATCGGTGCAGCAACGTTTACAGATAATCCAAGAAATGAACAAGAGATCAAAGAAAACCTATACGAATATTTAAATCTTCCAGAGTTTAATATTTCTGTTCCATCTCACTATCATGCTTTTATTAGTGAGATTGAAGACTATGAGGAAAAGGGTTCCTTTATTCTTATGGGTATGGTAAAGTCAATCAAGAGAGCAAAGGGTTGGTCAAGAGTTGAGATCCTTGATAAGACTGGCAGCGCAGGAATCTTTGATGATGAGAATACAACTATTGAAGCAGGAACATCATATATTGTTTTAGCAAATGATAATAGAATTTTATCAGCGATTCCAGTAGATGAGATTAAGGGATCTTCAAATGCAATGGTCAAGTTTTTAAATTATAAACAGTTGCCATTTAAAGATGAAGAGATGTTTGTGGTATCATTTAAACCTAGAATAACAAAACAAGGGAAAAAGATGGCATCGCTTACAGTTGCAGACACTGCAAGAAATCTGCATTCAATTACAGTATTCCCAACATCTTTTGCCAAGGCTTATATGAAAATTGAAGAAGGAAATGCTTATAAATTTACTTTAGGAAAAACTAAAGATGGAACAGTTATATTGGAGGATGTAAATAATGCTTGATGATTTAGCAATGGAACTACATAAGGTAGCAGTTACAAAAGGCTTTTGGCCAGAGGTAGAAGATGTAGACGACATCTTTATTGCCAAACAGTGCATGATGATTGTTTCTGAAGTAACAGAAGTTATGGAAGCAATTAGAAAAGATAAGGGTGAAGAAGAGATTACAAAAGAGGTAGCAGATATCTTAATTAGAACACTGGATCTATATGCTGGCCTAGTTGAGTCTGGCTATACAAAGTTATCTCTTGATTACTCTTTAGATGAGAAGACACAATTTAATAAAACTAGACCAGAGAAGCATGGAGTAAGATTCTAATGGCAGTAACAGTAGAAGAAGTATTGGCCAACTTAAATCCTAAGTTGCGTAAGAGCATAATGTCTGGCGATGAAATGCCAAAGACAGAGTATGCAGAAACTCCAAGTTTTGGTTTAAACCGTGCTCTCAATGGCGGACTACCTTATGGTAGACAAGTATTGATCTGGGGTTCTAAGTCCTCTGCAAAGTCCTCCCTATGCCTTCAGATGATAGGTCTAGCACAAAAGGAAGGCAAGATCTGTGCATGGATCGATGCTGAGATGTCTTATGATCAAGCATGGGCACAAAAACTTGGTGTAGATACTTCAAAGTTAATTGTTTCACAGGCACGAACTATTAATGAAATGGTAGATGTGGGTGTACAATTAATGGAGGCTGGTGTAGATATGATCGTTGTAGATTCAATCACATCTTTACTGCCTGCTATTTATTTTGAAAAGGATTCAGATGAACTTAAGCAACTTGAGAATACCAAGCAAATCGGTGCAGAGTCAAGAGACTTTAGCAATGCTTGGAAGATGCTTAACTATGCTAATAATAAAGTTAAGCCTACTCTCCTTGTTCTTATTTCTCAGTCTCGCAATAATATTAATGCTATGTATACTAGCCAGCAGCCTACTGGTGGTCAGGCTACTAAGTTTTATTCCTCTACGGTTATTAAACTATTTTCGTCAGAGTCAGACAATCAAGCGTTAAAAGGAAAGATACATGTTGGTGACAAACTTATTGAAGAGAAGGTTGGTAGAGAGGTTAGATGGGAACTCCAGTTTTCTAAAACTTCTGCTGGTTTTCAGTCTGGCAAGTATGATTTCTATTTTAGAGGCGACAGTGTTGGCATTGACTCTATCGGCGATCTTTCTGACACTGCTGAATCTTTGGGCATAATAAATAGAACTGGTGCATGGTATCAGTTAGATGATGGCACAAAGGTGCAGGGTAGAGAAGCCTTCATTAATAGGCTTAGAGAGGATCTTGATCTTCAAGAAATGATTAAGAATAAAATCAGTGCCTAACTATACAATATATAGTGGCACGTTTATATGCCATACATGTAAAGAAGAGGTCAAAACCTTAAGACTTTATGCTTCAACTCAAGAAGTAACATGGATGTGTAAGAGTAAGCACATTAGCAAGGTTTCATTTGCAAAGAAAAGGAAGAGCGACTTTGAGCGAGAAGAATGAGTCTAAACGTATAGGTGCAAAGCAGCACAAGAACTCAGGTCGTAACACACATAAAGGTGATGCAACTTGGAAAAACTTTACTGTAGACTTTAAAGAGTGTGGAAAATCTTTTGCATTAAACAAAGATGTTTGGGCCAAGGCTGTTACTGATGCAATTAGAAACGGAAATGATCCAATGATTCTTTTAGTACTTGGCGAAGGCAATCAGAAGATTAGGCTGGCTATTACTGAGTTTGAGATTTTAGAGCAAATCTTAGAAGATGGTATAATATAGATATGGAACAAGGAATAAAAGGCCCAGCCTACGAACAATACATGGAGTTAAAACGTGCTGGAAAGCCCGTATCTAATCAAGATTTTGAACCAATAATTGTTGATAACATTTTCACACAAGAAGAAATTGATCACATTTATGAGGTTGTAAACAATACACCAGAAAATAAAACAGCAGTAAAAACCTGGGCAGGACATAAGGCTTGGCACGTACTTCTTGGAGCAAACATAGAAGCAAAGATCAATGAGCACGTTGCAAAAATTTTTGGAGATTCTTTATTTTTAGATAGAGATTATTCTTTTGCAAGATACGACCAATCATATGGATACAAGGCAAAGTTATTTCCGCATACAGATATGAGACCACAGCAAAGAATAACATTTGATATCCAATTGCATGCCGATGAACCATGGGGTGTTATTGTAGATGACAAGACATATTTCTTAAAGGATAACCAGGCTTTAGTTTTTGCTGGAACACAGCAACCGCACTGGAGAGAAAAGAAAGACATCAAGTTTGAAAGCAAGATAGATATGATATTTTGTCACTTAGAGTATAAGGATGAAGTCTTATATGATGAACACCAAGAGGAAGTACTCTTTGACAGAGTAAGATTCCTTTCTGAGTTTTATAATTTAGAGTCAACAGACGAACCATACATGGGATAGGGATAAAATGAAAACAGATGAAGTCAACGTAATAGTTGAAGATGTATTTACACAAGAAGAGATCAACACAATTTATCAAGCAGTTTCTAACAACTCTGGAAGTTCTTTTGTTGAGCCACACTCTCAAGCAAATACTTTTATACAGTTGCCAGATAACATTATTAATAAAGTTACAGCAAAGGCTAGAGAACTTTCTGGAAATAATAACTTAGTGGTTACTGAATATTGTCATGCAAGATATGCAAACGTAACTAGCCACTGCGGAAAGTTTCATTTTAAACCATCTCTATTTCCACACTTTGATGAAACATTTAAAGAGCCACGATTTACATTTGACTATCAAATCAATGGCAACGTAGACTGGCCAATTGTAGTTGCTCCAGATAAAAAGTTTGTATTAAAAAATAATCAAGCAGTTACATTCTCTGGCACACATCAAATACATTGGAGAGAGCCACTGCACTTTACAGACGACCAGTACGTAGAAATGATCTTCTTTCATTTTTCAGATCCAAGCGCTGAACCTAAATCAGAAGAGTTGAATGAGCATATGATTGCTCAGGCAATAAGATACAAGTCTGATTTTTTTGCTAATGGTGGATTCTCAAATAATGCAAACCAGTAATGTTGGTAAGATGCATGACTTTCTTACATCTATGGAAAAGTATAATGTAGATGTTCCATTCTACATAGACAATCTTTATTCAGATGAAGATATAAAAGAATTGCGAGACATTTGGGCAAAAGGCAGGGCACTTAAGCCAATCCTATACGGACCAAATGAAAAACATGAGCAAGATGCGCCAGACAATATGACCAGGTATAGACCAAAGCATATCAAGAATATGTCAAGACTATTACTTGAATTTGAAATGCCAAAGCATATTGAGCATAAACTAGATCAAGTTGCTAAACCAATTTATAATGGTGATATTGCTATGTGTCACTATAACTATATTGAATATAACTTAAAGTTTGGAGATGGCAACGATCCAATTCTTCCACCGCACCTAGATGGCGATGAAAACTTAGTAACGCTAAATACAAATATTGGTGGCAATATTGATTGGGATATTTATATAGATGGTACTAGATATGAATTGCCAGTTGGAAAAACGATTGTTTTTTCAGCAATCAATCAGGTTCACTGGAGACCAAAAAGAAAATTTAAAGAAGGAGAATACTTAGAGATCCTAAGTGTTGACTATTGTCCAACATCTAATTATAGATTTACTGGACAGTTAAATCCTATTGATGCATTTCATTTTCCAGAAGAGCGTAAAAAGCATACTATGGCTGTTCAACAACACCCACGTTCAATTGCTGCTTGGAATATATATAATGATCAATCAAGTCTTTAATGATTTTTATACTGAGGCTGAGTATAAACAGTTTTCAGATTATATAAAAAATGTTGTTTATAAGTCAAACAACTTTGCAATGGAAAAAGCACTTGGAAGATACTATGGTGTGATTCAGGATAAGTTAATGTCCTATGATAGTATTGGAAATTTTCCTACTAACCTTTTAGACAAGACACAAAAGTTTGCTGAGAAACATTTCAATATTCAAGAACTCCAGATCTTTGATATAATAATCATTAGATACTGTACCAATAACGAATTAGTTCCAAAACTTTCATACCATAAAGATGGGGGCACACTTACAAAGTATACTGTAGACTACCAGCACGATGCCAATATTACTTGGCCAGTTCTTGTTGAAGATAAAGAGTTTATTCTTGAAAATAATAGTGCGGTTACTTTTATAGGAACAAAGCAAATGCATGGAAGACCAGAAAAAGTTTTTAGTAATAATGATTACGTAGAAAATGTATTTTTCCAATTTACAGAAAAGAGAAAATAATGAATAATGAAACAACAATAGATATGGTAAATGGTCTTGCAGAAATTGCAGACTATATGGAAGATGAAGAACTAACTCAAGCACTGACATTCATTGCTAAGGTTATCGTTAAGCCAGACATCCCTTTAAATGTAGCAACCATTGAGATAGTAAGATTGCAGGCAATCGCTGCTAAGATGGCATTTAAGGCGACCTGGATGGCCAACGTAGATAAGTCTGATCGTGGAAAGAAGAATCTTTACTACACTGCTGCAGAGTCAATCAACAACTTGGTGTCAGCACTTAAATACATCACACGATGATATCTGATATACTTATAAGAACAGAAACGAGTTTAAAATGACAAAAAGTTTACTACAGCAAGTAATGATTAGACAGGCTCCAAAAGAGAAGCATGCAGTAGATCCAGACGGATTGGTTAAGGCAATTCAAGATGGGTACGTTGCATCTAGAGGAACAAAGTTTCAAACTAAGAAAACTTTTGCTCCATCTACAATTGCCTATTCTCATGGTGAGTGTGCAAGATATTGGTACCTAGCATTTGATGGACAAGATTTTGAAGATAACTCTGACGCATATGGCGTTGCCAACATGACTGCGGGAACGCTATCTCATGGTCGTATTCAGAAGGCAATGAAGGATGCTGGAATCCTAATTGAAGATGAGTTTAAAATCACATATGTTGATCCTCCAATTTTTGGGTATGGAGATGTGATGCTTAACTGGCAAGGAGAAGAACTCCTTGGTGAGATTAAGACTATGATGAGTGAAGCGTTTGAGTATCGCAAAGCAGCAGGTAAGCCAAAGTCTGGTCACCTAATTCAGTTGCTAATTTATATGAAAATTCTAAAGAAGAAGAAGGCAGTATTTATTTATGAGAATAAAAATAATCATGAATTACTTATTCTTCCTGTAGAAATAAATGATTATTATGTTCGGTGGGTAGACCAAGCATTTGATTGGATGAGAGAAGTTCGTAAGGCATGGGTTGATAGAACACTGCCAAAGAAAAATTATAGATCCAATTCCAAGATATGCAAAACTTGCCCTGTTCAAAAGGCATGCGCTAATGCTGGTGACGGAACTATAAAAATTAGTCCTCTGGAGCCACTAGATGAAAAATTGCCAATGGTGTGATACCGACTTCATATCCGAAGTAAGTTATCAAATTTATTGCTCTCCTGAGTGTAGAGAGTCTGCAACAAAAGAAAAAATTGCTGCTAGATATCTTGTCACAAGAAGACAAAAAAGATTAGGCAAAACAAGAAAGTGTAAGTCATGTAATAAAGATTTATCTATTTACAATGACGAAGAACTTTGCAATGACTGCAATGTTAATCCTAAAGATGTTAATAAAGCATTAAAAGATATTAAGGGATTTATTAATGGTAAAAAATAAGTGGGGTTTAGAGATGGCTCCAGAACGTATTTGTGCTATTGATGCTAGCACTAACAGTCTTGCTTTTGCTACATTCCACGATGGCAACTTAAAAGAAGTTGGCAAGATTAAGTTTGAAGGCAAAGATATCTATGAAAAGGTAATTGATGCTGGCAGAAAGTCTAAAGGGCTGTTCGATCATATAGTAAATGTTGACGCTATCGTAATTGAGCACACAGTGTTTATGAATAGCCCCAAGACTGCTGCTGATCTTGCTTTGGTTCAGGGTGCTCTTTTAGGTGCAGCAGGTCAGGCAGGAATTAGAACTATAGGCAAGGTTGCACCAATTACTTGGCAGAACTTTATTGGAAACAAAAAGATCTCTAAGGATGAAAAACTATATATTAAAGCGCAGAATCCTGGAAAGTCTGACTCTTGGCTTAAAACTTATGAGCGAGAATTACGAAAGCAAAGAACCATTAACTTTATTAACATTCAGTATGATAAGACTATTACTGATAATGATGTTGCAGATGCTTGTGGCATTGGACATTGGGCTATAAAAAACTGGGGTAAGGCAATGGGAGTTGACAAATAACACTATGGCTGCTAAACTATATACATCGGAGACTTTTATGCGTAAGCGTTACCTTATGGATAAGAAGACTCCAGAGGAGATTGCAAAGGAGTGTGGATGTACAGTGGAAACTATATATGTATACCTTGCTAAATTTGGACTAAGGAAGTCAAAGAGATGAAGAATATTAGAAAGATCATTGTAGCAATCACAGTTGTAGGTGCACTTGCAACTGCAGCCTTTATGTATATTATGAAGAGTATGCCAAATGTTTTTGATTGGGACTTAGACGATGAGTGAAAATTTAAATATTACGGTAGACCAGGTTAATCATCCGACACATTACACAACGGATCCTTCTGGAGTAGAGTGTATTCAGATTACTCGCCATCGTAATTTTAATATTGGCAATGCATTTAAGTACCTGTGGAGAGCAGGACTTAAAGATGAATCTAAAACTATTCAAGACTTAGAAAAGGCTATTTTTTACATTAAAGATGAAATCAATAGGCTTGAAGGAAAGTACAATATATGAGTAGCACAGTTCATAAGTTAAGAGAGTCTTGGGAATCCAATAGGCAAAGTCGCCCTAAAAGACAAGCAGGATTTGATTTAGTAGTTCATCCATTTGACAAGAAACTTTTTGGAACTACTAGACACCAAGAGAAGTATGTGCCAGAAATAAATTCATCTGGATTTAGATGTGATAATTTTAAAAAAGAACACGATGGCCTACATATTCTTTTTTCTGGTTGCTCTACAACCTATGGAACTGGACTAAGCATTGAGGATATTTGGGCACATAAAGTTTATAGCAAGATATCCGAATCACAAAAAGTTTCTGGATATTATAATCTTGGTGTTCCAGGAACTGGTTTGTTTTTAATTGTATCTAATATCTTTAAGTACTTTGAACAATATGGAAATCCAGATGTCATATTTATTAATCTTCCAGATATGTTTAGACACTATGCAATAGACGATCTAAATCTTTCTGAAGAAGAAATGAAGCATCTAGAAATAATATTTTCTAAAGTATCAAAAAATGTTTACAATAAAATTTCAGACAATGAACCACATAGCGAAGACGTAATGTCTTTATGGCCTATCTACTATGACTATTTGTTGATGCTTGAGAGTTACTGCAAAACAAATAATATAGAGTTGTTTGCTTTTTCTTATTCGCCACCAACTAATGCAATTATTTCGCAGACTGATATCAATAGGTTCTTTCCAATAGAGCCAACACAAATAGCAGATGAGATAGTTGAATTTGTTTCAAATAATGATGTCGATAAACATTTTGTTACTGCAGAAGATGGCATGCACGAAGGCCATGGGTTTCATACGTTATGGGCAAGCAAGATTATAGATTTTTATTTTAGGGGGAAGAATGTCAACTGAAGAAGAACTTGTAAAGCATTTAGATCAGGTCAACCTTGTAGTTGAAGAATATCTAAAGGGCAATGATCCAACAGTCATATCAAAAGAATTAGATATTCCAAGGCAAAGAGTTGTTGCATTAATCAATGAGTGGAAAGTGATGGCATCTGCTAATGATGCTATTCGTGCTAGAGCAAAAGAAGCACTGGCTTCTATGGATGCACACTACGGAAAGTTAATATCAAAATCCTATGAAGTTATTGATGAGGCTACAATGACTAACAATCTTAGCGCAAAGACTGCAGCAATTAAGTTAGTTATGGACATAGAGTCAAAAAGAATTGACATGCTTCAAAAGGCTGGCCTGCTTGAAAATAAGGAACTAGCGGAAGAGATGATGGAGATTGAAAAACGACAGGAAGTTCTTATGGCAATATTAAAAGATATTGCATCAGAATATCCAGAGGTACGTGATGAGATTATGAGAAGGCTATCCTCAGTTGCTAAAGAAGATGAAGCGGTTACAATAATCCATGGCGTATGATGATTTTTTAGAAGCACTCAAAGATAATCCATTTGAGGAGATGCCAGTAGATGCAAGAACCTTTGTTGAGGGCGAAGCATTTCTTGGACAGCCAAAACTATCTGAAATACAATATGACATTATTGAAGCAATGAGTCAGATCTACAGGAAAGAAGAACTGCAAGAAATTTTTGGTACAGAAGAAGGTGCCAGATACTTTGAAAAGTATACAAAGAATGAAATTATTCTTCAATTAGGCAAGGGTAGTGGTAAAGACTTTACGTCTACAGTAGCATGTGCATACATTGTATACAAACTATTATGTCTAAAGGATCCAGCAAGATACTTTGGTAAGCCATCTGGAGATGCTATTGACCTTATTAACGTTGCTATTAACGCACAACAGGCTAAGAATGTTTTCTTTAAAGGCTTTAAGACAAAGATCGAAAAGTCTCCATGGTTTGCTGGAAAGTATAATCCAAAGGCAGACTCTATTGAGTTTGATAAAGGAATCACAGTTTATTCTGGTCACTCAGAACGTGAATCGCATGAGGGTTTGAACCTTCTACTTGCAGTTCTTGATGAGATTTCTGGATTTGCAACTGAGATTGGAACTGGTAATGATCAAGGAAAGACTGCGGATAATATCTATAAAGCATTCCGTGCTTCTGTTGACTCTCGTTTCCCTGACTTAGGCAAGGTTGTATTGCTTTCATTCCCACGTTTTCAAGGTGATTTTATTTCTCAAAGGTACGATGATGTCGTGGTAGAAAAAGATGTCATAGATAAAACACACACATTTATTATTAACCCACTTCTTCCAGAAGAGGACAAAGATAACCAGTTAACAATTGAGTGGACAGAAGAACACATTAGATCATACAAATATCCAGGAGTGTTTGCACTAAAGCGTCCTACATGGGATGTAAATCCTACTAGAAAGATTGATGATTTTAAGATTGCATTCCTTACCGACCTTGGTGATGCTATGCAAAGATTTGCTTGCGTTCCAACATATGCATCAGATGCATTTTTTAAACAAGCAGACAAAGTTAGATCCTGCATGACATTAAGAAACCCAATAGATAATTTTAGAAGATTTGATGAATCATTTAAACCAGATCCAGATAAAATTTATTATGTGCATGCTGACCTTGCACAAAAGCACGACAAGTGTGCAGTTGCTATTGCTCACGTAGATAAGTGGGTAAATATCCAGGTAATTAATAATTATGAACAGGTAGCACCAATTGTAGTAGTAGATGCAGTAGCATGGTGGGAACCAAAGGTTGAGGGACCAGTCAACCTATCTGAGGTTAAGCAGTGGATTCAAAACCTTAGAAGACTAGGATTCAATATTGGGATTGTTTCATTTGACCGTTGGCAGTCATTTGATATTCAGAATGAACTAAAGCAGGTAGGAATGAGAACTGATACTGTTTCTGTTGCTAAGAAACATTATGAAGACATGGCTATGCTTGTATACGAAGAAAGATTGGCTATGCCATCCATTGACCTACTGTTTGAAGAGTTAACAGAACTTAAAATTATGAAAAACGATAGAGTTGACCACCCCCGCAAAAAGTCTAAAGACTTAGCAGATGCTGTGTGTGGAGCAATTTTTGGGGCAATATCACATACCCCAAAAGATCTCAACCAAGAAATTGAGATACATACCTTCAGGGATCGACCAAAAGTTGACACCCCACAAGACAACGTGATACAATATAAACCTATGCCAAATGAAGTAAAAGATTATTTGGATAGATTTAATCTACTATAAAGAAATAAGGAGCAAGATGAATTCATTTAAGAAAATCGCCCTTGGACTCGCTGCAGCAATGTCCCTTGGCGTACTAACAGCACTTCCGACAAGTGCTGCGGTGATCGCACCAACACTAACAATTGATTCGGCAACGGATGCAATTACAGCAGGTGAAACGGCTACAGCAGTAGTTACATTGTCGTTCATTTCAGAAACAGCAGCAGATACAGCAACGGTGCTCTCTGCTATGTTCTCACAGCCAACAGGCGCAAACAAGTCAGCAACTCTAGCGTTGCTCGAAACAACAACTGCCACAGTAGCAGTTGCAGCAGGAAACCTTTCTGCTGATGTTAACTCAACAGTTGGAACACCAGGATATGTAACTGCAAAGTTCACAGTATCTTTGGTTGCACCTTCAGTTGCAGGTACATATGAAGCAAGAATTATTACAACACGCCCATCAACTGGTCCTTCAGTTGCTTGGACAGTAACAGTTAAGGCAGCAGATCTTACACCTGCTGCAGCAACAACAACCTCAATCCTCAATGCTGGAGAAGTTACAACTGCAACAGCAGATGCAGCAGTCTACGCACCAAAGGCAGTATCTTCAGCTGCAGCAGCAGTAATTGTTGTTACACCTAAGAATGCAGCAGGCGGAACAGCAACAGAGTCAATCCTTGCAACAGTATCTGGTGCAGGTCTTATTGGGTACGGAACAAATGCAACTACAATTACAGCAACAGGTCGTGCACTTGTAATTCCTAATGGAAATCACATTGGCGTATTCGCTGACGGTAATGCTGGAGTTGGAACAGTAACACTAACTACACTTGCTGGTGCAGTAATTGCAACAGAGCAGGTAACATTCTATGGAGATATCGCTACAATCGTAGCAACTCCAGTTAAGTCTGTTATCGCAGTTGGTGCAAATACAACTACAGTTAAAGCAGTTGCAAAGGATACTTCTGGCGTAACAGTTGGAGCAGGAACACTTTATGCATACTCATCAGACGTTGCAACAGTTTCTGATTCAGGAACAGCAGCAACAATCGTAAATGGTGAAGCAGTATTCACAATTACAGGTGTTAAGGCTGGCGGAGTTGCTATCACAGTAAAGAACTCAGCAGGAACAGTCGTATCTGCTCCAGTTGCTACTCGTGTAGAAGCAGCAGCAGCAACAGTTAAGTTGTCATTTGATAAGGCTACATATCTTCCAGGAGAAGCAGCCACAATCAAGGTACAGGTTCTTGATGCAGCAGGTCTTCCAGTATCTGGAAAGACACATGCTAACCTATTCGCTACAGGTGGAATTACTTCTACCTATGCCTTTGGTTCAGGATCAGATGTTCTTACAGCAACATCAATCACAACTGACACAGAAACAGTAAAGTCATACAAGGTATTCATGCCTTTGACAGAAAATGTTGTAACAATCTCAGCAACTGGTGGATCATCTCTTCCAGTAGCAGGTCAGGTTGTAGTAACAACATCAGCAGTTGTTTCTAATGAAGCAGCGAAGGCTGCTACAAAGGCTTCTGAAGATGCAGCAAAGGCAGCACAGGCTGCTACAGATGCAGCACTTGCTGCTTCTAAGGCTGCAGATGCAGCAACAGCACAAGCACAGGCAGCCGTTGATGCAGTAGCAGCACTTTCTGCACAAGTTGCAACACTAATTGCTTCACTTAAGAAGCAACTAACAGCACTTACCGCTTTGGTCGTAAAGATCCAGAAGAAGGTTCGTGCTTAATTAAGCCAACAATTAGGGGAGTCAGGAAACTGGCTCCCTTTTTTGTATAATAAAATGCTATAATAGCCTTATTAGACATTGCTCTAATCAAGGGGGAAGGGTTTATTAAACAATTAATACTAAGATCAGCATTTATAACAGCATTATTATTCCTATGGCTAATATTATTTCCACAGGATACAGCCCACGCTGATGAGACCAGTACTGTCCAAATAACCCCCTCAGAATCAAGTACAGTAACAATAACAGTAGACACTACAGTAGTTGCAAATATTTCAGTAGAAAGCGCAACAGCCATAATAGAGGTAGCCCAGGCTACAATCACTCAGGCTGAATCTGCCACGGCAGTCATACAAACACAAGCAGAAGCCATTACAGGCCCTACAGAGACAGTTACAGCCACTATCACACAGGCTCAGACCTCTATAGTACAGGCTCAAGCAGTAGTAGATAGTGCTACTGTGGCTGTGGCTCAAGTTGATTCTGCTACCGTTTTGGTTGCTGAGGCTGAAGAAAATGTTACGATTGCAGAGATAGCAGTAGAATCACAGACTGCGGTAGTAGAAGATAAGACGGCAGTAGTGGAGTCTGCAACAGCGATAGTGGAAGCAAATACAAGTCCTGGTTTGACTATGACTGTGTATCATAATCCAGGTACAAACCAATCTCCACCAATGGGCGGAAACCTTGTTTATACTGGTACAGACACAAATGGAATTAATGAACAATGGAATGGTGGAGGCCCAACAGTAAATGGAGCACCTACAACAATTACAGAAACTTTTAATAATAATACACTCAATACTTCAATAGGTATTACAGTAAATGGGACACCAGTTTCAACTACAAACAATAATCAGGTTTATATTGGATCTATTGGTTTCCCTGGACCTGGACAAGACCCATCCCTAACTCTTAGAGGATCAACTGCTGACACACTTATTACCTTACCAGCAAATACAACTACTGCAACTTTTCAGGTTTTTGCTAAGAATGGAAATCACGATGCAGTTGTGACATACACTGATGGAACTACAAGTACTTTTAATATTCAAGACAATGTTAACTCAACATATCCTAACTATGTTCACCAAGAAGTAATTACAGCACCTGCAGGTAAAACAATCGCAACAATAAATATTCCAGCAAACTGGGATTATTATGGAGTGGACAATGTGTCTGCAACCATACCAAGTGTTACTACCGTAACAGAAGATTTTCAAGTAAGATGGCAAGGTCTTTGGACACCACAATATACTGGTACACAATATATAACAGCATCAGCAGATGATGGCGTAAAGATGTATCTTGATGGAGAGTTGGTAATCAATGACTGGTTTGATAAGGGCGGTGGAGGATCAACCGCTGATGTCCAGACCACTGCTGGTGTATCTAAGACTTTAGATTTTTGGTACTATGAAAATGGTGGCGGAGCAGCAGTTCACCTTTTAAGATACACTGACAATCTTGGTTGGGCAGTAATCCCTGGATCAGAATTTTCAACATCTACTGCAACACCACAACAGATTCAAACACTTAATGCAGCGCAAACAAACCTTGAAGTGGCACAGGCAACACTTGAAATATTAGAGGAAGATCTTACTACTGCAGAAGAAGATTTAATTGAAGCAGAGTCAAACCTTCAAACTGCTCAAAGTCAATTAGATTCAGCAATTTTTGCAGTTACAAATGCTGTAGCAGAAATGAATGCAAGCGTATCAGAGGCGCAGAACTTAGTAGTTGAAACACTTGCTGCAGAAGAAGCAGAGAGAGCAAGAATTGCTGAAGAAGCAAGATTAGCAGAGATTGCAAGACAAGCGGCCTTGGCTGCAGAGGCTGCAAGACAGGCAGCAATAGCAGAGGCAAACGCAAGAGCAGCCGAAGCAGCAGCAGCCCGTGCACAAGCAGAAGCAGCAGCAGCGGAGGCTGCAGCAGCAAAGGCAGAAGCAGATAGAATTGCTGCAGAAGAAGCAGCAGCACAAGCCCAAGCAGAGGCTGAAAAAGCAGAGGCTGATCGTATAGCAGCAGAAGAAGAGGCTGCAAAAGCAGAAGCAGAAGCACAAGCAAAGGCTGAAGAAGAAGCAAAGGCTGAGGCTGAAAGGCTAGAGGCTGAGGCAGAAGCAGCACGACAGGCTGAGGAAAATGCAAAGGCAGAGGCAGAGGCCAAGGAAGCAGAAGCAGAGGCTGCTAGACAAGCAGAAGAAGATGCCAAAGCGGAGGCTGAAGCAAAAGAAAAAGAACTAGAGGCTGCTAAGGCTGAAGAAGAAAAAGCACAGGCCGAAGAAGAAAAATTAAATGAAATTATTGAGGAAGCAAAAGACGGTAAAGAATTAACTGAAGAACAAAAAGAAGTTGTAGTTGAAGCATTGGTAGCAAACCTAAAGGCTGGAGAATCACTTTCAGCAGCAGAAGTTAAAGCATCTGGAGTTTCATATGCAGACCTACCACCAGCAACCCCAGTTGAGATTCGTACGGATGAAAGCGGAAATCCCCTTGTGATTACAGCAGAAGTTGCTGCACAGGTTGAATTAGTTCAAGACCCAGCAGCATTGTTAGAAGCAGCATTTACAGATCCAGGAGCAGCACTTGCAGCACTTGGGAGTATTGGTGCTGACATGACAGAGGCAGAAAGAGAAGAGGCAACAGATATGGTTGTCGCAACAGTTGTAGCAGCAGGAGCAGCATTAAATGCTGTTGGAGCAGCAACAGGTGGTTCAGCACCAGCAGGTGGTGGATCATCAGGACCTAGTGGTGGAACAAACTCAGGTGGTTCAAGGAGGAATGAAAAATGGTAAAACTAATCAAGGATATTCTTGATCAACAATGGACTCTCCTAGGCATGTTTATCGCTTGGGTAGTTTTGGATGGCAGTGCAAAAACTGTTGTTGGTTATGGAATTGTAATAACAATGATTACCTGGATACTAAGTTATCCTATTAGAAATAGAGAGGAGGAATAAATATGAACGGTGTATTAAATATTTGGAATATCCTCATGCGTATTGTTGCAGTCTTTGCTGCTAACGCACTAGCAGTTATTGGAGCAGGTGCAATTGCAGGAATCTCAGTAGCAAAAGCAATGACTGTTGCAGGACTCAGTGCAGTAGCAGTTGTAGTTGAAAAGTTGGCTCGTGCATTTATGGATGACGGCAGACTCACAAGAGATGAGATCAACGCAGCATTTTCTACTACAGATAAAAATGCAGTAACTGTACAGGATGCAGCAGTAGAAACACGTAGAAAAAGATCAAAAGTAGCATAATCAGACATATTTAGACATGTTTGACAGCCCTCTCTGGGTAATGGTATACTGGAGTATATCTATCTAGAGGGGGCTTTTGCCATGACTTGTATTGCTGTAGTAAGACATGAAGATAAAATCTACATGGCTGGAGATCGTGGTGCCTCAGACGATGGAACTATTTTAGCACTTGATGCTCCAAAAGTTTGGAAGATTGGTCCTTACCTTATTGGTTATGCAGGAGCAATGGATGGTGAAAGAATTAGGTATAACTTTAAACCAACTGCTCCAAATATTAAAGACACAGATAAGTTTATGCAGACAAGGTTTGTAAAAGAACTTCGTGAATTTTATAATGAGTTCTGGGTAGATACTTCAAAAGACGGAGATCTAGGATTGATCATCGCAGTTCGTGGTGAAATTTATGAACATAGTTCTGCAGATATGTCTTTATCTAAATATACACTTCCATATCTTGCAATGGGTTCTGGTGCAGAATATGCTTATGGCGTTTTATATGCTACAGATAAACAAAAAAATGCAAGGAATCGTGTAGTCTCAGCAGTATCTGCAGCAATTAAATTTAGCCCATCATGCATGGGCCCAGTTGACGTAGTCAGTCTTTAAGGGTATACTTAGTATATGAATCATTCACATGAACACGATTTGTCTCCAGAGGAGCAAGAGTTTGGTATCTGGCTTTCAAATGGTATTGATAGAGGTTGGGTAACACCACCTTATTGCAATACCCATGATGGTGGATACGAATATATGGGTGAGGAAGAGTTAGAAGAGTGGGACGCAGGTGGCGACCCATGTTGTCATGTCATCAGATTGATGATATCGTAAAAACGAAAAGGAATAAAATGAAGAAGATCGTAGCACTAGTAGCAGTATTATTGTCAGTTGTAGTACCAGTACAGGCAGAAGCAAACACAAAGTCTCTTGTAATTATTGATTCTTATTTTCAATCATCAATTGCAACAAATCCTATCAACTCAACAGGGGCACCTTGTGCTCAATCAAAGCCAGTTAAGGGAGCAACACCTTCTAGTCCATACAACCATGGAACAGCGATGTATGCAGTTGCTAAGTTGCAAAATCCTGCTTTGCCTATCATTCCAATCTGTGCATCAAGCGCACAGTCAGATGTGTTCCCAGATCAGTTGATCGCATCACTTAACTGGGTTAAAGCAAATAAGGATAAGGTTGCAGCAGTCTCTGTTTCACTAACATTTAACAAGACACGAACTGAGTGCATGCCAGCAAATCCTGTTAAGAAGTTGGAATCAGCAAAGGATGCAGAAATCAGAGCACTAGTCAAGTCACTAGCAGATATTGGTATTCCAGTTTTTGCTTCTGCTGGTAACGACACAAACAAGTCTTATAGTTATCCAGGATGTATTGCGGACACTTACTCCGTTGTACATGCATCCGCAAAGGCTAAGGCAGCAAAGGTAAATTGGTCTAACACATCAAACACAGATTACCTTGTAGCATTGTCAACAGATGATTCAAAACTTAACTACAATACTTCTTTTGGTCTTGTAGCAGAAACATCTTCGTCATCTACTGCTGCAGCAGCAGCAATGTGGGTCACTAATAGAGTTGCTTTTGGATTTATTTATCCAGTAGCATAAAAGGTTTTGGGCTGTAACTCAGATGGTAGAGTGCCGAACTGTTAATTCGGATGTCGCAGGATCGATACCTGCCAGCCCAGCAAATGGTATAATTAGATAATAAGATCCGTAGGAGGATAAAATGGCAGCAAAAGGTAGTCTAGAAGCAATCATAGAGGTTGCAAAAGCAGAAGTAGGGACTATTGAAGGTCCTAAAGATAATGAAACAAAGTATGGTAAGTGGACAGGTGCAAACTTTCTTCCATGGTGTCAGTCATTTGTTTCTTGGTGTGCATTTACATCAGGACTAGATCCTAAAAAGTATCCAAAGAGCGCAGCAACTGTAGCAGCATCTGATTGGTTTAAGAAGAATGATCGATGGGCAGATGCACGTAATGATGATCCAACACCAGGAGACTGGATTTATTTTGATTTCCCAGATGATGGTGTCAATCGTATTTCACACGTAGGTCTTTGCATTAAGAATAATGGCGATGGAACAATCCAAGTTATTGAAGGAAATACTTCAGGGACTGCAAAGGGAGACCAACGCAATGGCGGAATGTGTGTTGAGAAGACTCGTGCTTATGTTAAGAACAACAAAAAGAAACTAATGAATGCAATTGTAGGTTGGGGTCGTCCAGTGTATGCTGGTGAAGAAAACCTACCACTTCTTTCTAAGGTTGGTTCTTCAGATGCCCCAGTAAAGGCTACAGCACCTGTTGCAAAGTCAGCAGCACCTGCTGTAAAGAAAGAGTTTAAGCCTTTCAAGGTTGGTGCTAAGGGATCATCAGTAAAGAAGATTCAAGAAGCACTTGGTCTTAATGCTGATGGAGATTTTGGTCCAGGAACAGATAAGGCTGTTAAAGATTTTCAGAAGAAAAATAAACTAACTGTAAATGGAATTGTAGATTCAGTTACTTATAAGAAAATTTTGGGGGCATAAATGGAATCAACTAAGAGAACGTTGTTAAAGACAGCAAGTTGGGAAACTTTTCATCTTGTTGGAGTCGCTGGAGTTATTTATCTTTTCACTGGTGAATGGGAATATGCTTCTCTTGGAGCATTGATTTACATTGGCTGGGAAGCACTTGGATACTTTATCCATGAAAGAGTATGGGCAAAGTTTGGGAAAGGAGTAAAATAATGCGTATCAAGATTATTAAGTTTGTTGTTAAAGCACTTGGATATGAATGGGGTGGAGATTCACTTAAGTCCCCAATCTGGACAGTAAAAGCAAAGAAGAAGTAGTCGATGGCTCTGTACGAGTATGACTGCATGCCATGTGCAAAACGGTATGTTAAAGAAAGATCTATAAAGGATAACGATCCTGGATATTCTTGCGAAACTTGCAATACCAAATTAGTTCGTGTATACTCTAATGTAGGAGCAGTTTTTAACGGTAGTGGCTTTTATAGCACAGATAATAGAAAGCGGTAGTATACTATGAGTACGATGATTGATACACCTGAAGAAGTAAAAGAGTGGGTTCTTAAGGCTACAGATAGGTGCGATTCTTGTTCTGCACAGGCACTTGTACAAGTTACTGGACTCAATGGGGATCTAATGTTTTGTGGTCATCACTATAATAAGATTATGGATAATCAAGAATCATATAAAAAGATGATGTCTTTTATGATTACTGTTGTTGATGAGCGAGATAAACTTATTGAGAATAAGGCTAAAGGAAAAGATTACTAATGATTATACAGTTAATGGGGATGGATGCTGATTCTAGAGAAAAGATTGGAAGAGCGTTTGCAAAGAAGATAGACGCTTGGTATCTAGACAGCAAAGACCTTCCAATGGGTCATACACAGCCACAGCAAGCACGTTGGCTACGAGTTGTAGCAAAGGCTTATGATAGAAATAATCGTGGCCATATTGTAACTAGTGGGTTTTTTGCGACAGCAGAATCTCGTGAACAATATCGCATTGAGGCTGGTCGACAGGTACCAGATTTTTCTGTTTATATAGATACTATCCCGCATGATCAGTTCCATTTAATTCCAGGGTACATTGAAAGAGTAGTTAACAACGTTGATGACCATAGTAAAGATGAGATGCAAAGACTTGACTATTGGGAAGAGCCAGCGGAATCTGACTACGATTTGATTATTAAAGATGGTTCAAACCCTGAAGAGGCTGCTAACATTATACTTGAAGAATACAACAAGAAGATGATTGATTATAAGATAGTTATTACAGAATGGAAGAGTGCATGATTGTTCTTTTTATTGGACTGCCAGGAGCAGGCAAAACCAGCATTGCTGGAGCAGTAAGTGATAGGGTTAATGGTCTACATCTTAATGCAGATGAAGTGCGTAATGGTGTAAACAAGGACCTAGGCTTTACTCCAGAAGACCGTATTGAGCAAGCACGTCGTATGGGTGAACTAGCAAGACTTATGGAGCGCAAACAAGAGCGTCCAGTCATTGTTGATTTTGTTTGTCCAACAGAAGAAACACGCAGAGCATTTGGAGAAGCAGATCTAGTCGTATGGGTTGATACTATTAAAGAAGGTCGCTTTGAAGATACAAATAAACTTTGGGAAGATCCAGAGCACTACGATCATCGCATTGAGGTAACTGGAGATGACTATCTAGATTCACTTCCAACACGAGCAATTACAGTTGTTCGTAAGTTTGGTTTGATTGATTGGAAAGAAGATACTGTTCTTCTTCTTGGTCGTTATCAACCTTGGCATGAAGGCCATCGTGCTCTTTATGAAGAAGCAAAGAAGAGAGCCTATCAGGTTGTAATAGGTGTCAGACATACATCTGGTATGACAGAGAAGGATCCTTTACACTTCCATGAAGTTAAGCAGCATATTCTTAATGATCTTCCAGATGCTTTTGTAGTTAAGATGCCTAATATTACTAACATTGTTTATGGTCGTGATGTAGGTTATAAGATTGAGCAAGTAGATTTGGGGGCAGACATTCATGCTATTTCGGCTACTGAAAAACGTAAAGAGATGGGCATTTGATTTCTTTCTGACTAATGATTGGGCAGAAAAAGAAGCCCAACTTTATTTTGAAAAGGATAAAAATGACAGTAACAAAGGCTAGATCATTTGCTAAGGCATTAAGTTATCGCATATGGGGAACACTTTCTTCATTTGTTGTTGCTTATATTCTAACTGGTGATGCAACATTATCTGGTGCAATTGCTTTTTGGGAAACTGTAGTTAAGGTTTTTATTTACTACGCACATGAGCGTGGTTGGAACTATATCCAATGGGGGAGAAAATAATGTATGAGTACTATGTAAGAAAAGTAGAGAACGTAGTAGATGGAGATACCATCGATGTTCTTATTGACCTAGGATTTGATATCCTATTTGCATCTCGTGTAAGACTGGCTGGTATTGATACCCCTGAGTCTCGCACCAAAGATCTTGCTGAGAAGGCTCTTGGTCTTGAGGCTAAGGAATACCTTAAGAAGCACCTAAAGGATGCTAAGTCTGTCATTATCAAGACTGAAAAGATGGATTCATCTGAGAAGTATGGTCGTATTTTGGGCTGGGTATATGTAGATGGCAATACCATCTCCCTTAATGACATGATGATCAATGATGGTTATGCATGGGGATACCTAGGAGACACCAAGGTAAAGGACTTTGACGCACTAGCAAAGGCTAGAAAGAAGTCTGGTAAGTGAGCCACGTACTATACTTTACAGCAGAATGGTGCAACCCTTGTCAAAGGACTAGACCAGTTGCTGAAGATCTAAAGCGTGATGGTTTAGTTGATTTTGTATTTGTTGACGCTGATTCAGAAACTGAATTAGTTCAAAGGTTTGGTATTAAATCTATTCCAACATACATTCTTATAAAAGATGGACTTGAAGTAAAAAGAATGAATGGTGCAAAAACACGAGAAGACTTCCTAACTTTTATTGGAGAGTAATGAGTATAAAAACAGAAGCAATGCTAGAGCATTTAATGCTGCAAGGAGCAATTGAAGTATCTGGTTTTGACTTGGAGTCTGGCGAGACTCTTTATACTATCACAGATAAACTAAAAAGTGTATCTCCAGATATGTATGAAGACTTAGATAAAACATTTAAAAGAAATATGTATGAAATGATTGACGCTGGACCAAAGATTATGCAATGGAGGATAAACATTGAGTGAAGAAGATTTTATTGAAGCCTTAATTCTTAATGGTGCACTTGAAATTGCTGCTATTGATATGGAAAGTGGAGAAGCACTTTATAAGTTTACAGATAAACTAAAAGAGATTTCTCCAGAATTATATGATACTCAGCAGGCAATGTTCCATGAAGAACTCATGTCTCTATGGCAAGATGGCTTTTTAGATATGGATCCAATGGAAGAAAATCCAAAGGTAACTTTAACATTTAAAGCATTTAGTGCTAGCGATGTTGATAAACTAGATGAAAACAAAAAATCAACACTTAGAGAAGTTATTAGAATAATGTTACGAGAATCCTGATATACTTAGTTTATGACTCAGTACTTTTTAGGATCGCTAATAACGCTTTGTGTTATGTTTGGTCTTGCTAAATTATTTTATAAGGAAGCGGTTTACACTAGAAACCTTAGTCCATATAGATATAGTCAGAGCAAAATACATCATCTGGTAAATCCTTTTATAAAACCAGAACTTGTAAAGAAGCAAAGAAAGCCAAACCAATCTAGAAAGCATTTTGATAAAACTAACCTAAGAGTTATTATTGTTGATGATGATGCCTTTTGGATTAAAGATAATATTTTTTACACAGCAAAGATGAGCGATGAAGGTGTTGACAAAGAGACTACATCTGTAGTTGACACAATGGGTATGGATAAGGTACAATTAGATAAGATGTTGTTCATTATAGATCAACTTAGAGATGGGAAAAAAGATGATAGTGGGAGTACAGGGTACTAATAGTTTTACAGACTACAACGTATTCTTACGTGCCATGGCAGTTGCCATGTCTGGAATGCTAGATAATGATGAACACTTTTATATTTATAGTGCAGGTCCAGTAAAAATTAATTCAATGGTTTCAGAGTTTGTTAATCTTTCAGAGCGTGGAATGAAATCACGAGGTAAAAAGATTAAATCATTTAAGGTACCACCAAGTTGGATAGAAGAAAACATGAAGGATGTAAATTACTTTGCATTTTTCAGTCAGCCTAGGGAAACGGTTTCCCATTTAGTTCCAATTGCGGAATCAAATAAGGTTGAAGTAGGAATTTTTAGATACTAGAATAGGATATAAAATGATTATTAATACATTAGAACACATGGAAAGCATCGTTGCATCAAACAAGTCATTGTCTTGGGATGGTTGGACCGTAGTTAATTCTTATCCTTCAGAAAAGGGTAGAACATCAAAGAGTGGTGTACTGGTAAATTCTAAGTGGCATATTCAGTCACGCTTTGAACCAGATCGAACTGGTTGGAATATACCCTCAAAGTTTGTTGAGTAGTATATGAGTAAGCATAAATGGAAAGATGAGGCCTTGTGTTTAGATTATGACACAAACCTTTTCTTTGATAAATATGAAGAGGATGAACTATTGAGACCAGCAATAGATCAACTCTGTTCTTCATGCCCTATCAGTAGATCTTGTTTTGCTGTTGGCGTGACTGGAAAAGAGTGGGGTGTATGGGGTGGAGTTTATCTTGAAAGCGGAGAGATTTCAAGAGAGTTTAATAAACATAAGGACAAAGTTAGATGGGGAGAAACATGGAAATATCTAACGATGGAAACTCAGTAGGGTATTAATTATATGTATACAGATTCTATGCAACGTGCCTTTAGGTCTATCACTCCACCAAAAAACTTCAAAGTTTATATTGTTGATGAAGATCATTTTTTAACTGTATTGGCAAAGGAAAAAGATTTTATGACTTTGACTGGAGAAGATAAGGTTCAGGCAGTTGAGTATATGATTAGAGTTAAAAAGGCTCTAGAAGATAACGGCGCAATAGTATTGCTCGTTCGTGAGGGAGGTAAAGATGTCTGATGTACTTGGATTTGTTGCTTTTGGCATTTTTATATTTGTTTTTTTTCTTACTACATTTAATTTAACAAAAGCCAAAAGAGAAAATCAAAAACTAAAAATACAAATCATTAATCTAATACAAGATAAACAAGCATTGCAAATGGTATTAGATAAAAGAGACAATAGAGAAATAGAAAAGACAGAGGGATTTCTTAACTTTGTGACACAATCAAGAGACTGGGCATTCCAGTATATTGAAGATGTGCAAGAAGGACTTAATAAGTTTATTAAAGATATTGAGCCTGAAATCGAATACTTTAAAGAGTATGGCGATGTCATATCTATGGAGCCAAACTATTACTCATTAAAAAAGATTACAGAGTCGTATGAAGAATTAAAAAAACTACTACCAGAAGATGAGGAATAAAAGATGAAAGATATAATCCTATCAACACTAACAGGTTTTGGATGCGGTATCGTGTTTGCTGCATTCAAATTGCCAGTACCAGCACCACCAGTTTTTGCGGGAGTCGCAGGAATTATTGGGCTATGGATTGGCTTTACAGTACTAACACGAACTATATCCTAGGAGGAATAAAATGAATGAACAAGTAAAAGCACTAATAGCATCATACGGACGATCAGTTCTTGGTGCAGGACTTGCACTATATATGTCTGGGGTTACTGATCCTAAGACGCTTGCATACTCACTATTGGCAGCACTTGCACCAGTAGCATTGAGAGCAGTCAATCCAAATGATACAGCGTTTGGTCGTTTGCCAGATGTAGCAACAGTTGATGCTGCAGTAAAGAAGGCAACAGTTAAGAAGGCACCTGCACGTAAGAAGGCAGCGCCAAAGAAGAAGTAGTATAAAGAGAAATAGGCTAGGAGAATAAAACCTCTTAGCCTATTTTTTATGCAAATAGATCAGTAAATATTGGCTTGTAAGGAAACTCTAAGCCTGATCGTCTAACGTTTGTCTCTTCTTGGCTTCCAAAATACAGGAATGTAACAACAGTCCATCTTGGATTACCAGATGTGATTTCATTAATCTTATGCTCATATGAATATGCAGATGGGAATACAAACAGTTGATTTGCTTTTGGTTTGATTGTTACTCCAAAGTGAATAAACTCTAACTCTCCGCCTTCGTAATCATCATTAGGATAGTAAACAATAGATACAGTTCTTGGTGTTGCTAATGTATCATCAGCATGAGCACCAAAGAATTCTCCATTTGAAAATCTAGATATTCTTAAACTTTCTCTACTCTTTGGATCAATGTTCCAGTGATATAGGTATGAGTTGATTGGACCCTTAAAAGCATTGTTTGCGTCAGGATAGTTGTATACCCAGCATGTGTCAGACTGCTTTCCATTTTCTCTTGTATATTCTAGGTCATCAAAAAAATCTTCACGAACCCACTTCTTGTATCCAGGCTTATCTTTATTTTCTTCCCAGAACTCTTTGCTAAGTGTTCTATTAAAAAATTCCATAGAGTCAGGCCATACATTATCATATATGTGCATGCCAGGGAAAGGAGATGTGAAATTAAACTCTCTGCCCTGCTGGTCTACTGTAACGCCTCTTGCAGCGTTTTCTAATCTTTGATGATCCATAATACATCCTTTGCTCTTAATAATTATACCATGACTGTTTCTGGTATACTTATTAAATGCCTGGTTTTTTTATCTCTACCCCACCAAGATGTGGTACTCATTTACTGGTAGACTCTATTGCTTTTGCAACTCAGTCTTACTCTGCTAGATTTACTAAATATGACGATAGTTTTTGGAACCACCCAACGGTAAAGAATAGATCTCATTCAGTTATAGGTATCCATGCACATAACAATGACCCAGAACTATTTGATTTTGCAAAGTCAAATAAAATAATTACAACAGAGAGGCACCCCATAGGGCAAGCGCTATCGATATTATTTATGCACAACAGAGGCTTTTCACCTGATTGGCCAGATAATAAAATGTTTAATTCTGATCTATTTAAAGGCATGCTTCCAAACTCAGAGCAGTTTTTATCTTATATTGGAAGCAGGCAGTTTGCTAGTTACAGAGAGATTACACTAGATTGGGGTAAGCATGGGGAGTGTTTTAGTTTTGATAAACTTGTTTCTGGAAATGCTGATGAATTAAATAGGCTTAGTGAGTACGTAGGCTCTGAGGTAGTTCTTAAAGATATAGCAAAAAGCAAGAAGAAGTATAATGATGGCATAGTCTTTCTTGGTGATCCTAATCTATGGAAGACCATAGTATCTCAAGAGATAGCATCAGAGGTTGCAAAGATATTCCCAGAATATGATATGGAAACCTACAATCCATCTCCTGTTGATGGTGATTGGCTTTTTAAGCAACTTCTGGTATAATATATATGCCTGCCCATATGGGGGGTAAATTAACTTATTCGCTTGAAAGGGGAATAATATGATGGCAACAGCACTGGATCTTTTCAATGATCCATTTTTTAATACCTTCTCAAATCTACAGAAGGTAACAACAACAACAAACTATCCACCTTACAACCAAGTTAAACTAAATGATAAAGAATTTATTCTTTCATTTGCTTTGGCTGGTTTTTCTAAGGATGATGTTTCAGTTTCGCTAGACAATCGCAAACTTACAATTAAGGGAGAGAAGAAGGAAACTGAATTGCCAGAGGGTGCAGAGTATCTACACAAGGGCATTGCTGCTCGTAAGTTTACTGATATCTTTACCCTTCCTGAGTTTGTCGAAGTTGTTGGGGCTGAATTTAAAAATGGTATCCTAGATATCAGACTTGAAAAGCAGATCCCAGAAGATAAACTACCTAAGACTATCGAAATTCGGTAGTACAATATAAGTGTCGGGGGAGACAGCGACATTAAATACCTGGCATGCCTCACGTAGGACCTTGGGATGGATTAGTTACCTATTCTATACGACCTGGGCCATTGTGCTTGAATCGCCTACGTGAGGCTCTTAATATTTTGCGGTATAATATTATTAATGACTAACAAAGAGTTAGAGACATACAATAAGCAAGAGTATAAAAGAAAACTTGCTGAGATAAAAGAGGCTTCTGGCTGTGTAGATTGCGGAATCAATAATCATATCATATTAGATTTTGATCACTTACGAGATAAGAAGTACAACATATCAAGAATGATTCATGATGGATTTTCTTGGGCAGCAATTAAAAAAGAAATAGCCAAGTGCGAAGTTGTCTGTGCAAACTGTCATAGGATAAGAACACATAATAGATTGACAGCCTAACCTTATTGGTGTATACTATTAATACAACAAAGGAGAGTTATGATACATTCACTATTTCTTATCCCAGCATTTTTCTTGGGATATCTTGCATGCTATGTAGCAATGACGTATAAAGTAGATCAAGATTGATTAGGTCAGACATGTTTGATGCATCATCTAATAATCTAAAGACATGTATGAAATGTTTAGATGATTCAAATGATCAGGACTTTTGGGAGACTCATCAAGAACTTCCAGAAAATATAATCTGGTGTGTTAACCTAGGGCAGTAGTTCAGTTGGTTAGAGCACCACTCTTATAAGGTGGTTGTCGTTGGTTCAAGTCCAACCTGCCCTACCAATTCCCCTTCGTATAACGGCAATACGCCACCCTTTGGAGGTGGTCATCGTGGTTCGAATCCATGAGGGGAAGCAAGTATCATGGTATAATAATTATATGTTAAAAGAAGGCGATTTTGCCATGACAGCACATGGATCTGATGAAGAGGTCCATATTGGTCAAGTAGTTCATGTTATGCGTGATGGTATGCTTGGTGTACCTGGTGGAGAATATTCTCTTCAAGCATCTGCAGAAAATCCAGCAGTATTAATTCAATTATTTGAACAAGAAGAAAATGGATTCTGGGAAGCAACAAACCTTTATACAGGGTGCATGATGTCTTTGATGGTTGCTATTGATCCACTACCACAAGAACCAGAAGATTCTGAGATGGCAATGGCTGCATACGATGCATCAGTTGGCAAAGCAGAAAATCCAATTATGCCAACAGCAACATACCAAGGTTGCAATTGTGAAACTTGTAAAGCATTAAACGTAAATTGCGAAAACTGTCCTGTTTGTCAATCAGAAGGAATGAAAAGCGATTGCTGTCCAGATTTAAATAAGCAAGCACCATGTTGGGATGGATATGTTCAGCGTGGTATGAAGCCAGGTAAGAATGGAAAGAAAGTTCCTAACTGTGTTCCAGCAGCAAAAGCAGATGATCTATGGGAAGATGATGATACTGTTGAATATGAAACAGATTCAGTTTCTAAAGCAGATGGATACTCACCACCAGCAGGAGCAAGATCTGCAGCACGTCGTGCCATTAAGTTTAAAGAAGATGGTAAAGCAACTGGAGCAGGAACATCAGTTGGTTGGACTAGAGCAGGGCAGTTAGCAAGAGGCGAGTCATTATCTCTTAGTACTGTTAAGAGAATGTACTCATACTTCTCACGCCATGAGGTAGACAAGAAGGGTAAAGACTGGGGAAATACAGCCAATCCTTCTAATGGATACATTATGTGGCTTGCTTGGGGCGGAGACGCAGGATTCTCTTGGTCAAGAAGAATTGTTGAGAGTGAAAAGAATAAAGCATTGTTTGCTGATTTTGGTAAAGACTATACAAAATCAACTACTAACACCTATAGAACGGACAAGTAATGCCAAAGAAAAAAGCAGGAGCATTTAACGATACACAAATCAAAGATGGTTGGATTGTAAAGATGCGTAAAGATGGAACAGTCAAGGCAAAGATTGAGCGCTACTTTAATAAGACCACTCAATTAAAGCCAAAGGCTGAGAGATAATTGCACAATCTTATTTTTGAAAAAGTAAATAATTTAAATAACTATGTTTGCATAGGCGATTTTGGCATGCCCCCTGCAAAAGACTCTTTTAATAAAGATGAATTTATTCAACGAATGAAAAGTTTTGGGTTTGGCAACAAAAAATATACACAAGAAGATGGATACCATATTGTAGACACATTCGCTCATGAAATAATTGTTAATGGAAGAGAGAACTGGCCAGTAGAATATAAGTATAACTCAGAACTATTTCGCTGCGATCATTTCACTGATTCTCACAAAGGTTTACATGTTTTATTTTCTGGATGTTCAGTAACTGAGGGCGTAGGAATTGCAAAGGAAGATACATGGCCATATAGACTTTATAAAAAAATATCTGAGGAAAAAGAAGTTAGTGGATATTTTAACCTTGCACATGCTGGCAATGGTTATCATCAGATAATAGGAAATTTTTTAGAATATATAAAAAGATATGGGAAACCAGATATATTTGTTGTTTTGCATCCTAATATTGAAAGAAAGTATAAATTTTTAAAAGATGAAAATCTTTTTACTTATAAAGTGGAAGCACAAAGACTTAATGAAGTTAGGCCAACAACTCCAGAAAATTACTTTACGGCATTTGCGGCCTGGGCGAAAGTTTGGGATAACTTTGAAAAATTGTGTAAAGTTTTAGGTGTACAGTTGGTATGGGGCGGATGGGACAGTGTAGATCAATTTAACATTAAAGCATTAAAAATATTTCAAGATTCTTTTATAGCACTACAAAACTTTAACAGTGCATCTGAGTTATCAAAAATACTTGTTGATTTTGAACTAGATGATAGGTCTATATATGCAAGAGACACACATCCTGGTCCAGTGTCTCACTATATATGGGCAACTAATTTTTTTGATGAGATAAAGAAAAGAAACTTACTATGAGCGATTTGCACAATTACTTTATAAAAAAACATAATCAAGCATACAACAGTTTAAGAATGAATGATTTTGATAGAATGTCATTTAACTTTGATGAAGAGTTTTCAAAAAATGAACTACTTAATTTAATTCAAAATAATTTTAATCAAGATAAAAAAGATTATAATTATAGATTTAAAGATAACTATCACATAGTTGATCACCTTCCAAATGAATCTCTAGATTTAAACAGTGACTATTGGCCTGTTGAGTACAAGTATAATCAAGACTTTTTTAGATGTGATAATTTTACAAAAGAACATGATGGTATGCATGTAGTGTTTTCTGGTTGTTCCAATACAGAAGGTGTTGGTTCTAATATAGAAGATACATGGTCACATATGATTTATTCAAACTTATCTAAATCAACTAAACTATCTGGCTATTTTAACTTAGGCAAGGCTGGTTCTGGAACTCAAAACATGATTGCTAATTTTTCTACATACGTAGAAAGATATGGAGCACCAGATCTTCTTATAATATTACATCCAAACATTTTAAGAAATTACAGATGGAAAGATGAAAAGAAAAGGTGGGAGTTTGAGCAAGAAAATCCTGCCTTTGTCAGAGATCCAAATTTTGAAGAATATCTTGCTATGTATATGGAAGAGGTATTGAACTGGGTTGTTTCATGGAATCTGTTTATTAGTTATTGTAGTGCTATTGGAACACAGATTATTTGGTCTACCTGGGACCATGAGGAAGCACAGAATGTGGTAAACATGCAGTTATTTACTGATACATTTTTAGAACTTCCTGTAATATCTAAAGAATTAATAGAAAAAGAATGTCCAAACGGCAAATGTGGTAAAGGAATGATAAATGCAAGAGATGTTCATCCTGGAAAAATATTTCACAAAAACGTGTATAATCTATTTTGGAATGAACTAAAAACAAGGGGGATCGTAAATGATTAAAAGAATAGTTAGATGGTATCGTGTAAGAAAAGTCATCAAAGAATTAAAAAAGCCTAGAAAGTATATATACTAATGAAAAAAGGAAAACTTTATTTAGTTGGATTGCCAATTGGAAATTGGGAAGACACATCAGAAAGAGCAAAAAGATATATATCAACTGCTAAAAATTTAGTAATTGAAAGAGAAGAAGCCTTTGAGCATATATGGTCATCTCTTGGAATGAAAAGACCAGACTCAAATATCATATCTATTGAGTTTGAATCTAAGGCGGGAGAACCAGATGGCATACCATATGAATTAAGAAATATGGATAAGATAATGGCCCTACTTGACAATGGAGAAGATGTATATATAATTTCTGATGAAGGTATGCCAGGAATTGCTGACCCAGGATCACATATAGTTGGAAAGGCAATTCGTGCAGGAGTTGAGATAAGCGCAACACCAGGACCATCTGTAGCAATTGCAGCAGTTGCAGTAACTGGAACAATGCATAACTTTACTTTTGATTCATTCTTGCCATATGAAAGAAAAGATAAGATTAAATTTTTAATGGATAGAGCAAACCTTCATACACCACTTGTACTTGTATTAAGAAATGTAAAAAAGGTTGATGAGCCAGGTCAATATCCAATTTTAAGCGAAGAGATTAGCGAATTTCTTGAGGATGGATGCAAGATCTTTGGTGTAGAAAGGCATGCTGCTCTTTGTTATAATCTAACTAAAGATGATGAAAGAGTAGTGCGTGGTACTTTTGGATACCTAAAAGAATACTTTGACACAACTGAGAGAAGCATATGGGATCAGATTACAGTAGTAATTGATCACAAAAATGGAAACATGCCTATCTAATTATTTTTTGATTATAGGTTTGTTCCCACAAAGCAATATCTGATTCGTCATTTAAAAGTGGCTGACCCTTAATATTTAAACTTGTATTTAGAAGTACTGGCACACCAGTTTTTAGATAAAACTTATTTACTGTTCTCCACAAATCACGATGATCTGTTCTATTTACTGTTTGCACTCTAGAGGTCCCATCAGCATGAACAACAGAAGGAATTTTTTCTGGTTGCAAACACTTAACTGTGTACTGCATATAAGGAGAGGCAAAGTCCATATCAAACCATTTAGAGGCGCATTCTTCTAAAACTACTGGTGCAAACGGCCTAAAAAGTTCACGCTTTTTAATCATGTTAACCTTGTCTTTAATGTTTGGATCTCTTGGATCAGCCAGAATTGATCTATTTCCAAGTGCACGAGGACCATATTCTGCTCTTCCAGTAGCAACGGCAGCAATACCATCTTTAAGTATTGAATCTACTATTGCTTGTACTGGATACTCTCCACCAAGATCATAACCAAGATAAGGAGTCTTCCACTCAAGATGTTTTCCATAAAGTGCAGCAGCAGCACCCAAAGAACTACCAGCATCTCCTGGGTTTGGCATAATCCAAATCATGTCAAACAACTTCCATAGTGCTGTATTAGCAGAAGAGTTAAGTGCACAACCACCCATAAATACTAAATTCTTTTTGCCAGTGATTGCCTTTGCTTCAGCCATGAATTCCATTAGTCTTGTCTGATATACCATTTGAACTGCAGCAGCAATGTCAAACTTATCTTGTTCGCCTTTGATCCATCCCCAGTCAGTTATACCTTTATGAAAGTTGTATGACTGAGTGCGAAAGTTAGGGAAATACTCATCAACTTCTTTATAATATCTACGCCAATCTCCATAAGCAGCCATTCCCATCATAATGTATTCTTCTTGGTTTGGCATTAGACCAATTAACTGTGTAAATGCAGAGTAGAACAATCCAAAACTAATAGGATAGTTTTGCTTATACTTTAACTTAATCTTATCGCCTTCGCCTACCCAAACTGTTGAGGTATTGTATTCTCCAATTGCATCTAGAACTACAATTACTGCATCATTAAAAGGACTAGTATAGTAACCTGCTGCAGCATGCGAATAGTGATGACCAAAAGATTTTCTTGGTACACCTGGAAGATCAAACCTTGGCTTCCAATGTCCTGAACCACCCCTTAAAGCCAGTCTAGAGGCCTTTAGAAGGGGTTTCTCATAGTAGGCTATATGATCTGGTGTACCATACTGTAAAGCATCTTTGATTAAACTATCATTGATATACCAGTCGTTTTTTTCTTTGCTATATCTTTCAGCATGTCCAGCAAATAGTATTTTACCATCTTCAATCAATGACACTGATGCGTCATGAGATGTTTCATTTATTCCTAAAATTTTCATTTATTCTCCAAATACTTTTTATATATAAACTCTGCATAAAAATCATGAAAGGAAGTTCCTGGGTGCACACTGTCACTTGCCCAAATAGATTTTTCTTTGGTGTCAGTCTGTTTATCAAAATCATATACAGAGTCTACCATTTCTTTTGTAGTGTAATCATAAAATGAGTTAAAATCTTTCAAAATATTAAGATCATACAAGGATTCTTGGGTTTGTACTTGTTCAGTCCAGAGAGGCCTCAAAGACTCTATTCCATTCATAAGCCATGTGTATCTCTTTGGTGTTTCTTTTACTGTACCAGCAGACTTTAACCAACTAAAAGAATATAGTTCAATACCATTAGATAAACAATATTGATTTAAATAGTAATACATTCTATGAATAAATAAATCTAGGTGATTTTGATTTACATATCTTAAATCTCTATCAAACTCTGTAGTTATAAAAAATACTACATCTGGGTTTCCATAGGAACCACAGTATTTAAAAAACTGATCAATACACTCACTGATTGATGCACCAGACATGCCTAAATTATAATAACCACTAAGTTTTTCTTGTTTGTTTATCTTATTATAAAGTTTATAGCACCAAGTATCTTCTTTTTCTAGGCCATCGCCACAAGCAAAAGAGTCTCCAATAAAAACAACATGTTTGCCATCGTGATCCTTAGTAAAATCATCACACCTATACATTGAGTAGGGGGAATAGTTTTCAGATATAGAGAATTTTTGTATTGTCATTCAGCGCCAGTAGAATCTCTTTTAAGTTCTAGTGGTATGTTGTGATACCAATTTGGAAGGGCATATCGTGGACCCTTTGTTACTGGATACACTTCGTGCACATAAAGAAAGTTAGAAGGGAAGAATAGTACACTGCCAGCCTTTGGCTTAAACTTTAAGTTTGAATGCCTAAACTCAATCTCGCCACCTTCATAATCGTCATTTAAATATAGAAGTACAGACAGAACACGACTACTAATTCCTTGATCTTGGTGTGCAGGTAAGTGTCCGCTGGTATCATACTTAAGTAGGTGCATCGTATGCTCTCTTGACTTTATATTCTTTTCTGCAAATGGGTACAGTTCAGTTGTGTAGTGATGCAATGTCTTATCAAGAGCACCAAATAGTTGAGAAGAAATATTTGCTTGTTCTTCATAATAAACATCATCTGCTGGAATATCTTTAACTTGTGGAATAAACTTTTGCCAACAGAACATTAACTTGTTGTCGCCTTCACCATACGTCCAAGCGATCCAAGGCTTTACACTTGTTCTTGGATTATTTTCTTTTGAATATTTATTGTCTAAATCTTCTATTTGTTTTATTAGTGTAGCAGGATCTTTAATAACATCTGTATAGTATGCTATTCCTAAATCTAATACCTCAAAATTAAATTCTGACAAGGGGATAATCCTTTGCTCTCCATTGATTTTTACCAGGATGAAATTCTGGATCAACGTGCTGTGGCAAACTTGTGTGCATATAGAGTGCGGTATACCTATCTCCTCTTGTCACTGTAGTTATTCCATGGATATATTCTGTTCCAGCACTAGGGAAAAAGACGGCAGAGTATTGCTTTGGCTTATAACTAAAATCTTGATTTGGGAAATAGATAACACCACCATCATAATCTTCTTCGTTGTTTAAATAGATTACAGTGCTAAATTCGATCCATGGCTCAGGTCCTTGTGCATCTATATGTAAATCTCCCTTTGTACCAGTTGACCAATGTGATCCAAAACCTTTAAAAACATAGATATCGTTCTTGAATCCATAGATTTCACGATGTGTTTCATTTGCCTTGTGACCATACTTAATCATAATATCCATTACAGTTTTGTTATATGGAAGGGATGTTCCACCATATCTTTCTTTGTAATATTCTGGGTACTCGTTAGTTTCAGAAGGATTTGTTTGCTCAGCAATTAAAGTTGCAGCATCTTCAGGAGTAATAAAATTATCTACGACATGGATTCTATGCATATAACTATTATAGCACTAGTGCTAACTTACCCTCTTTATGTATATATCATAAAATCCTAAGTTATGAAGGGCTATTGCATCCACTTCCCAGTTTTTATTTAAATCTAAGAACTCATTGGCGGTTTGAAATGTCCCATAAGGCTGATCTTCAATGACTCCATCATAAATAAGATAATCATTTAATCCTATGATTCCACCAACACGGACCAATCTGGCACATTCCTTAAGTAAATCTCTAGTCTGAAACCTATCATTATTAATATCTATATAAATAAAATCATATTTGCCATTGAGTCGTCTTGCAACCTCAGTCGCATCACCTTTTACAGTAATTGTATTGGTATGATAACTAAACTTATCTATAATATATTGTTGATGATTTTCTGGGGTATAAAGTAATTCATGTTTAAACCCCTCACACTGACATGATCCAAACTTACGCCAAGACCAACACTTCAAATCTTGATTATATAAGTCAACAAGCACAGCATGAGATGCCTTAGCCGTATCAATAAATAGTTGTGCAGAATAGCCCCACGCTACACCAAACTCTAAGTACCTAATTCCTTCTGGCAGGCTTTTAGCATACTCTTCTCTAGAGGAGTAAAGCCTTGCGTTGTTTAACTGAACTTGAGATATTTTGTTTGAGTCTTCTATCTCATCATCTTGAAATATTCTTACCTCTTCAGGATTTAGTCCACGTACAGGCTTTCTAGCCATTAGCGTGTGATCCATCACAAAATGGATAACTTTGTGCAAGACCACATACGCAAGCCTTGCGTCTCTTTAGTTTTGTATCTTCAATGGTAATAGTTTCTTCGCTTCTAAAAATCTTAACTACTGACTCTATGTCATTAGAACTTACTACTGTCGCTGCCTTGCCTTCATGATCGCCTTCTGTGATCATTACAATGCTTCCTTGCTTCATTGATACTCCCTTGTTTATATAATTATACCACTGTAGCCCCAACGGGAGTCGAACCCGTCTTTACGCCGTGAAAGGGCGTTGTCCTAACCGATAGACGATGGAGCCTTGGAGCGAGTGACCAGAATCGAACTGGCACAACCAACTTGGAAGGATGGTGCACTACCATTATGCAACACTCGCATCGCACCCCTGGCAGGAATCGAACCTGCGACAAACGGATTAGAAGTCCGCTACTCTTCCGCTGAGTTACAGAGGTATAGTACACCAGGTAGGACTTGAACCTACGATAACCGAATTATGAGTTCGGGGCCTTGACCAACTTGGCTACTGGTGCTAGTCCTATAGGTTTGAAATTGATCTTATTCTTTTATTACACTTTATACAACTGGTGTACGTTCTCATTGTAAAAGGGCAAGAAGCATCAGTTGTTTTTTTATGCAGGCATAGAGACTGTTTTACCAATTCAACTGTTGCTTCAAGAATGTTTTTGACCATTACTCTAGTATAGCATCCCGTGCTATAATTGTAAAGTGCAGCCATACATTATCAATAATTTTATAAATATAGATGATTGTAATAAGATAATTACTTTTATCGAAGACAACGATAAAGAGCAAAGCCCTAAAATTAAAAGAAGGCTTATGAGATTTGGTATAGATATAATGAATGGCTCCACTGCGCCACTTGCTTCAATAGGTGACATGGGTGAGTTCGTAAGATCTTTTGCTGAAAAAGCAGGGCAGATAGCAAAAGAATTGCATAATGAAACTAAATCAATATACTTATCCACCTTATGGCTATCTAAACAACTACCAGATGCTAACATAATAAGACATATGGATACAGATGGTGGAAAGGGAGCACACTATATCTATAGTGGAGTTATCTATTTAAATGATCAATTATCTGGTGGAGAGATTGTCTTTCCTAAAATAGAATTTTCATACAAACCACAGGCTGGAGATTTAGTTCTGTTTGATTGTAGAGATAAAGATTCTTTGCATGGTGTCAACAAGACAACTCAAAATAGATACGCAATACCTATTTGGTTTACTGATGATCCTCAGTATCAAATGGTTTAAGGTATCTTACTTCATCAATAATATTATATTTAAGTGCAATCTTTAACATTTGATCTGAATAAGAATCTGGATCTGGTGTATCAGAAAAATAAACTACATAATACATTGTTTCGTAAATCTTTTTCATTAGAGAACCGTTTGCAATTGCTTTCTTTACATTATCCGTTCTCTTAGCACCAGGCCTTTTATTATCTCCCTGCTTGCCACCTTTACACTCAACATATTCATATCTAGGTCCTTTAGCAAGAAAGTCTACTTCACAACCACTTTCTGGCATATAAACGTTCTTATCAATGTCAGTAAATCCACGACTAATTAAATCTTGCAGCACTAATGCCTCAAAGTCATCACCAGATTTTTTAGATTCTGCCTGAAAGTTTAAATTATCAATCACAGTTGAATTGCTTTTTCTTTTATTGCATTGTACAGTTCAATTGATTTAGTTATATCTAACTTTTCAATATTTACCTTCTTGTTAAAAGGTTTGAAGTTTTCAACATGTGTATCTTTATTTATGACATCATCTCTAAGGGATGCTCTGCCAGTTTTTCTTTTATAATTTTCTTCATCTAAATCAAGTCTATCAAACAAATCTAAAATAAATGCATCTGTGTTATTAATTACATCTTCTGCTAAATAGACATACTTAGCATTCATAGAGTCTTCTATTGTCTTGTTATACATGTAAACAAGTATTTCAGACTGAAGTTCTCCGTCTGCTCTTTCAAGGCAAGGCTCTGGCCTTTCTATGATTGCAACTAAATCAACTTCTTGTTCATCAGAGTTAAACTTCAGAGGAACGTGTTGAACTTGAATTCTTTGTTCGATGTGTGCCTGTGCAATATTCTTTGCTAATCCAGGGTATGCAATTAGGTTTAGGTTCATAACTTCTAGTATACCAGACCAATATCCAATATGCTTTGATCATCCGTACAATTTGAATGATAAATATTAAAAAACCTTATATCTGCTTCTGTCTCATAGGGTAACTCTTTACCACAAACACATATCTTATTCATCACGTTTCCAGTGAATGAAAGACTTTATATATACTGCTGCATAGGCTACAGCCATCGCTATGAAGCCATACTGCTTTGTTGCAAGGGCATAGGCAATCCAAAGGCATTCATTAACACATAGTACTAGCCATCCCCAGATAGTCTTACGACCAACCAGAAAGATTCCAGACACGCCGATGACGGCTAAGACCCATGACCACATATTACTTAGATGATGCCAATGGCATTACATTGTCACAAGGACACATGATTGACTCTGGTAGTTCATGAACTTTTGTTGTAATAACGATTGAAGTCTTGCATTCTGGACACTTATAGGTATTTTTCATATATCAATCATACCACAGTTAAGAGGTTAAGTCCATGACAACATGCTTTTTGCAAACTAATGACATAAAATAGTCTGGCTCTTCGCCAACTAGTTGAGTATAATCACCTGGCTGATCGCAGTAGTGACATTTATCTTGGGGTCTGTTTTCAATCATTATATGATTATATCACATTGCGGTTTTTAAGTTCGGCGCAAAATAGAGTAACTAAACAACCTTACGAGTCTGAAGACTCGCTATCTGTTACCTTATCTTTAGGCACCCATACCTTCTTGCCATCTTTCCACACAGGCCAGTAGCCCATGCTACGCCAGTCCATAGACATAATCTTAGGTTCTTTCATCGCTCTCCCATATAACTAAACACTTAGTACATTGTATACCAGGTTCACGCATATACCAAGTATGCTGACATTCCTTCTTAATCTTAGGTGACTTTTCTTTTCTAAGTTTTCTGGTAGTACCATTTCTTACCTGTGTCCTAAACTTGCCATCTGGATCGTGGACGTGGCACATGCCACTGACTCTCCATTCTTCGGCGGGGATTGGACAAGGCTTTTTCTTCTTCGTAATAGCACTACAAGACTTCATTGACGATGTCTCTTCTTATTACCATACCTAGCCTTAACATCTGCCTTAGCCTTTTCAACAATAACCGTAACTGCTTCTTCAACACTAAACTCTTGATCGAAGGTTTGTTCAGTATCCATTTAAGCACTCATTTCTTGTATGGTATAGACGTATCTTATTCATAATCTTTTTATTTGGAGCATACAGTTCTTCACCACAGCAAGCAGTCTTAAGGTACCACTCCTTAGCAAAGAAGTCATACTTAAGGCCTGTAGCATTGGCATACTTCTTGGCTACAAACGTAGCAAAAGGATCTGGGATATCGTATATCACTGATGCTCTCTCTTAATATGATTAGTTAAAGTATAGTGTGCAAAGGCTGACCTAACCTCAATCTCACGTTTACAGTTAGGACAGATAACGACTCTAGTACTCAATGCTAAACCAGAACCATAGAAAGTCTATGCTGAACTGATAGCGGTCAATACGAAAGCCTAGACCAAAGCCTTTAGAGTAGCCAGCATGTACCCAGTATCGATCTTTGATTAGAATCTCTTTATTCATTAGAGTATTCGTAATCTAGTAGATACTTAATGCTGTTCAAAAGTGCGAGGGAAATGAAAGCACTCTTCCAATAGTTAATATGAGTATCCATAAAGGATAGTCCAAGAGCCATAGCGAGTATAAAGGGTGCTCCATTAATGAGCGATCTGTATATTTTAGTCATATACCAATTATAGCCTATATCAGGCTAAAGGTCAAATCTTCTTTAGGAAGAAGAAAAACATATGAACATAATCACCCTGTTTAAACTCTATTTCAGGTCTAAAATGATTCATAGATTCAGGATCAAAAATAACAGCACTGTTATCGCTAAGATTATGAGAGATATCTTCTACACAGACAGGCCAGTCTATATTGGCTTCTAGTTGGTAGTCAAAGGTAAGGGATGTTTCTTCCTTCTTAGGGTCTTTATGCGGGGGTAGATTAGGGGTGCCATGATCAAGACTATACTCAGAGTAGGTAACATGATATAGTTCATACTTATTGTCAAAATACTTAGTAATCGTATCTTTGATATCTTGTCTTATATTAGATCCAATAAAGATATCATTTCTTCCACGTTCTTGACATAGACTGGTTTCACCATTTTTTAGGATGCTTCTAAGATAATCTATCTGTGTCTGAGTAAAGACATCTTTGATCAATTTGTTTAATTCCATAATGTTCATTATATCAGTTCTATTTCGTATGCATAAAGTATAATTAACCTATGAATGAATCAATCCTGTATATCATCTATAGCCCAGTACACAAGGCTGTCAAGATAGGCATATCAGATATCTCAGGTAAGAGGTTTGCTGCTCATAGGCAGAGAGGATGGCTGCTAGTAGCCTATTGGCATTTTTTCGAGGGGGATAAGGCAAGAGCCATAGAATCCCTAGTACTACAAACACTAAGAAAGAAACATAAGCCTTTTGTTAGTAAAGAAGATATGCCCCAAGGAGGCTATACAGAGACATTTGATGCTAGTAAAGTAACTAGACGAGGTTTGATACGTATGGTCAATAAGGCAATTAGGTTAGTAAACGATAGCGCAGACTAATATGCCAAAATACACTAGTAAAGCCAATGCTGCACCTAGAGCATAGAAATCTTCTTGTTTGTACCGCTTCATTTTGACATAAACATTTCAATGATAGCGGATATGATCGATACACCAGCCAAGCCAAGCATAAAGTATATCCAATAGATGAATAGCATACTAACATCCATGAGTACACCCACATATTGTACAAACACTGTCTTGAACTGTACAATCATCACACCAATCAGGTGGGGTTTGTTTATATCCTGGAATCTTTTGATCTGACATAGATATATCATATCACATAGTTATACACAGGTTTTGTAGCATAAAAATGTTAGTTATCCACAGGTTTATCCACAGATAGATCTTACTGATTATTTAATTAGATAGTCTAATAGTGGAGTGAAGTGGAGGATAGTGGAGTATAGCGCATCTTTAAGGAAGCGGCTTCGTAATCCCGTTTTGCCAAACCCCTTATACCACATATCCAAACCTTTGTCAAACCTTTATATCCACCATATGGGGCATGCATTATATACCAAACATTAGTGTTTGTCAACTATATTTGCTACGCAAATGTATGACAAAGTCCCACGATTTTTTGTCGAATTTCGTAATAAAATTTAATAAATTGTTTGAAAATAAAAAATATCAAACAAAATGTTTGAAAAATTAATTGTTTGATATAGTGGTGTTTGTACTATAGGGATTTGGTATCAAAGGGATCTATTGGTACTCCCTGGGAAAATTTGTACACATCCCCCAGGGCTTCGCCCAGCGCCTGGCCTGCGTCCAGGTCTTCGTAATCTATTGTGCCCTCCAAAAACTCGGGGGTAAAGGAGAAGAAACGATTAACAATAGGAACATGCTTAGTGATAGATACAAAACCATTCCACATTGAATCACTAAAGGCTTGATAGTCTTTTGGATATTGTTTTGCATAGTTTGCAAAATAGTTACGTGGACTCATATTAGAATTATATCATCGTTTGATATCACATGTGTCATGTTTGACAAACAAATAAAGGTTTGGTATACTCCAGGACATTTTATACTCCATCGTAATCCCAAAGTCCCAGGATATTTTAGATCTCTTCGTAATAAGGTTTGATACAAATGTTTGGGCCTCGGGCCGTAGCCCAGGATAGTTAGTCTTCCTGAGCCCCAGCGTCTATAAACATGTCTTCCAATGAGTCATAGTCTTGTGTAGAATCAACATTGAGTGCTGCACATAACAACTCCCAAGCCTCGTTGACATATATTTCAGCAACAGTAGTTGACAAAACAATATCCTCTGATATCATGAATGCCAGTGGCAAACCAATATCGTTGTATTCTACAAAGTCTTCAAACCCCTCTTCATCTTTATAGTTTAGCCAAAAATCTCCAAGCAAGAAACATTTCTTAGAATAGGGTATAGTGGTTGGCTCTGATGTCATGGTTGCTTCTTTCTTGTTGTGCTACTTCTGTGAGTAGGTCTAGTCTGTGATTTACTACATTACCGCCAACTCTTGCCATATAAACACCAATCTTCTCAATATCAAGTCGAAGGTCTGATATAAGGGCAGAAATCTTCATGGCAACTTTTTCTTCGTCAGTTATCTTATGTCGCATAGTTATCTCCTTAGTTCATTGTAGCAGAAAAGTGTGGGAGGGGCAAGCCACCCAATAGCCTGCCCCGTCCCTGATCAGTCTAGTGACCCATTTCTAGACTGTGGTAAGTGGCGAATATGCAGCCACAAATTTATCCCAGTCGACAGATACATTATCTGTGACAGTCTTGTTAGTGAAATCAATGAGGACCGTCTGCTCCCCTAGGTCATAACCATCTTGGTCAATTGCGTAGATACCAAAGCCAGTCTCATCCATAACACTGTCTTGAATGAGAGAACTAATAATCATTCTGGTACCATATGAAGAGTCATTCCACCTTGGCCGTGCATGTTCTAGCGCTGCAGCAAGGTCCGTCTCCCATGAGTCTTGGCCCCAGTGTGAGTAGAGTACTACTACAGGGCCCTGCTCTGAATCCTTGAATACAAAATTAATACGTGCTCCCATTATTCTGTCTCCTCTTCATCAATCTCAGTTACTTCAAGTGGATACCAATCGTAGGCATAGTCCTCTACGTCCTCGCTAATCTCAATACGTTCCATTTCTGCAATGGCTTCGTTCTCTGAGTCAGCCTCAATCTGAAACTCGTACAGGGTCTCTCGCTTGGCAATGATTACATACTTAGGCATTTAGGGTCTCCAATCCCACTAGTGTCATTTCTTCAATTGTAGCGCATTGTGGACATTTTTCCAAATCCTGCTCTTGGAAAGAATCTCTAATTATATTATCAGGGTCTTCCATCTCTTCATGGCAGTTCTCACAGAAATACCAGTTGTGACCTATAAGAACCTGAATAGTAGTATTATCAGGGAAAGGTACCTCAGTGATAAAGTATCCTATTCGATTAACGAATCCCCAGCCAGACCATAGGTAAGACCCACCGTCGTCCCCGTCTCCATACATCCAGATACGGTTCTCGTCTTGTGCCTTGACAAACTCTACCTCTTCGCCATAGGTTTCAAACATCAAACCATCAAATGAGGCATTTGTGTCTATATGGTTAGTGATTGGCTTATAGGTATCAACGAACTCATCAAAGTCCATCTCAATAAAGTTATCCATTGTCATTGTCCAATTCTACAGGTGAGATGTACTCCTTGTCAAAGATGATGTGGTAGGCAACTGATAGGCCTTCTACAAACCCATTAGCCTCTGTGCGTTCCATAGAGACCATAGCGTCGCTATAGTCGTCATCTTCTTCTGCCTTGGCAATCTCTAAGAAATCTAAAGTAGCCTTATCAATCATCTGTTCTAGCATTTGCTGTGGGGTCATTGGGTCTCCTCTATGTGTTTGCGGTCTATAGATAAATTATACGTCATGGCATATATATTTGTCAAGGCCTGCATATATCCCTGCAAAAATCGATCATCATTATCTCCGTCCATGACTTCCTCTAGGTCTAACATCTCAACCTTTAGGTAGCCATGTAGCACATCGATTAATGGGATAGTTACATCTTCAAGGGACTTAGTAAGATAGTCAGGTATAAAGGGATACTTATCGCTCATCTAATACTCCTAGTAAGTGGTCGCACAAAGCAATCTCTGCTTCTTTAACTCTGTAGAAGTGATGACTGTTAACATAGTCAATCATCTCCTTATCCTGTTCTAAGGATATCTTATGTATGTTTATATACTCTCTGAATGTGTTTAGGTCCATATATTAATTATAGGGGTTAGAGTTGATTTTGACAACTGTACGGGGTGTGACCTTGCTCACATCTGTAAGGATAGGAGCGTTGCCGTCTGATACCCCAATATAAATAATACTAGCAGATCCACAAGGGCACTGAGGCTCAAAGCATTCAGGCAAACTGTCCAGGGTAGTGATCTCAATCAATGCATCACAATGAGTACATACATAATCATGCTTATACCACATTAGTCAAAGTACCCTTCTGCCCATAGACCTTCAAGAAAGTCTCTTGCTTTCCATACGCTATTATAAAGGTATGGGTTGTCTTTAATTGTACCTAGTACATCTGACAAACCTTCTGTCATGTCATCTAGATCTGTTTTATTATATCCTAGCATTACTTGCTCCAATACTCTAGAATAGTGTTAAGGGTTGAATGGATTTGGCAATCACAATCTCCCCCCATATTATCCATGAAGTCAATATGAGAGAAGTGGTCTTCGTAGATATCCTCTACTAGTTGAGCGATGGTTTTTTCATTGGTTTGAGTTTGGGTCATGTATTAATTCTACAACTTCAGGGACAAAATGTCAATCTACGTAATAAGATTCCAGGAAAAATCTCATGTGATCTTAATCACACGCCCGAGAAAATCTCACTCGGGGCCCCATTTACGCTTGCGATCCGTACGGGACTTGAACCCGTGACCTCTACCGTGACAGGGTAGCGAACTAACCAACTATTCTAACGGACCATGTTGAGCAGTTTTAAATCATGCTCAGGATTTTTTGTTATGCGAGTTGCATTACATTTTGTACAACTTTTAGCAAACGATTTTTTTCTGCGTTGATAGCAGGGTCAAAACCAGATGCAGATGCAAGGATAGATTCGTTAGAACCACCACGAGCAGAACGGTACCAGTCAAGGCGCTCAGTAAGAGCATTGAAAGCACCCCATGCGTTACCAGCAATCATACCATTAAATTCACCAGTGTAGATGTCGTTGATGGTGTCGATTTTGTTTTCCCATTTCTTGAGAGCGCCCTTAGCGTCCTTCTCAGGCTTAGCATAAGCAGCAAGAACAATATCGTTGAATTGCTTAGCATTGACTTCTTTCTCAATCATTGCCTTAGCCATGATGTCGAATTCGTCCATGTACGCATTAGCAAGACCAAGAGTCTCACGTGCAATCTGAATCTTACCCTCAGCAGTCTGAGTGTGACGAATCTTGAATGATTGCTTGATACCCTTATTCTTCTTGCGACCTACGCCACCAAGAGCAAGGTTAAGAGTATTAGCGCACACAACACGAACGGGTGTTATGCTTGCTTGAATAGCGATTGAGCCATCGTGTGATGTGTTGATGAGCAAATAAGTTTTAACCTTATCAGCAACACCAGTAGGGTCTAGAATTGTCTCACGCTCAAGAGCAAGAGAGCCAAATACTACACGCCCACCCTTGATTGCGCCAGCAGTTTCCCAACGACCACCGCCGTCTAGGATATTGTCACCAAATGAAAACAAATCTTCATTCTGCAACGGTACATAACGCTCACCAACAATTCCAAGAATGTCAGTCTGAGAGTTATCAGTAGGGTTAGTACGCAATACATATTGGTACGACTTGTCGCTTGTGAGATGTGTAGGGGTTTCCAAATCTTCCAGACGAACATTCCAACCATTTAGATTTGCTGCTTCTAGCATTTCCGCAGTTGTTTTTTCTTCTGTGAATACGGTACCCAATCCATGCCAAGCGGGTTCACGGAAAGACGCAAAAGATGTCTTACCATTTTGTGATTCTAGGTCATGTGCCATGAGTTTTTCTCCTTTTTGTTTGTTGATAATCTAACTATACACCCAAGGTCTGACAAAGTCAAATAGGCTACGTAATCATGGGGCAATTCGGACATTTTCTTAAGGTGATCTTAAACACATTGTGATATTGATCACATGGGGCCCGAGATTTTTTTGCAATAAAAAGTGAGCAGTTTACGTGGCCGTGCTCAGGGCCCTTACCTAGTTTATAGACATTCGATATGTCTTTTAGTAGCCCCCTACTAAAAATCAATCCTGTCAACACTGGCGCTTAGCCAAGTGATGTTGTCAGAATTATATGAAACTGATTCGAAATCAATATCATTTACAATTGAATCAACGTCCTCATCATATGGCACCTGCAGTGTTAGGTTGTAGGTTACTGAGACTTCAACTTCAACTTCCTTGGTTAATTCGAATTCACAAATTTCTGCAATTTCATTTGCTTGGTCCTCTGTGATTCCGTTGTCCGCTAATTCTTTCATTGTCCATTCATGCATTGCATCACGCATTGACTGTGTTGCATTGTGTGCCTTATAAACGTTTTGTGACATTTCTGAAGAACGGTCCTGCAGTGAAACAATTAACGCATCCTTCTTTTGAATTGATTCAGAAAGCGCTGCTATCTGCTTCTCAAGAAATTCTCGTGTCATGTAGTATTCATTTGTTAGTGTTGGCTGGTCCATGGGGGCCTCTTTCTGTTTGTTTGATTATATTAATTGTACTACTGGCCACTGACATTTGTCAAGGACCCTTGCGGGAGGCAGTTTTGGCTCTTGCCTAGGAGGTCTGCTTCTTTGGGGCTGCAGTACCCCTGCTCTATAGTATTTCTGTGATCGCCCTAATCAGCCTGGCGAAGTTTCCACTCTATTTATTTATACACGCATTTCTGTGGTCGTGTTGAGCAGTTTAATCTCATACTCAGGAGAGATTAGCGTTATTGCTAATTATAGGTAGCGAGCCACCGCATTGTATGTTGAAGTATTAACTACTTCCTCATCTGTCATCTTGAGGATACGGATTGCATTTTCCATTTCCTCTTTCATCTCACGATAAGTGTGAGTGTGTAGCACTTCGTATTCACGCTCAGGCTCTTTTGGCAAGTCGTTTGCTGAAACTGTCAAGTCAAAGTCAATGTTGAGTTGATTATTCCATGAACGATAGTTAGTGCGGAAGTTTTCTGCTTTCTTGATGTTATCAAGTGCATACTGTTGGATTTCCTTCTGCCAAGCCTTACGAGCCTTTTCATACTTGGCTTCGTTTGCTTCTTGATTAGCCCAGTTGCTTTCTAGTTCTGCTAACTTGGTTTCTAGTGCTGTGATTACACGCTGTGTAGGGATTTTTACTGAGATTGCTTTGCCTCTTGCCATGTGTTTTTCTCTTTTCTGTTTGGGTTGATTTTGCTAGGGGGTTGGTTGAGCAGTTTATTTATTATCTCATGCTCAGGAGATATTTGTCAAATTACTTGGCTGTCCAAGTTGTGTAACGAGGTGTTCCATTTACATCTAACTTAACACGAACACTCTGTCCGTCCTTGTTAGGTGTGATTTCAAGAATTGTTCCTGTAACCTTTGACTTCTGTGTTGTGTAGGTGTCGCCTACCTTGTATGTTGCTGTTGCTACTGACATTGTGTTTCTCCTTTGTTGTTTGGTTGATATATTAAGTGTAACATTTTTGGGTAAGAAATGTCAAATCTATTTTTAACATTTCTCATATATTGAGATTACTTAGAGGTCTTAACCATAGCAAGACGGCGTGAGCCATTTGCCAAGATGAGACTAACTCTGGTAACCTTATTAGACATTGGTGTAAAGTCTGCGATACGACCTGTAACGCCTGTCTTGCTTGTTGTGAACAAGTCACCAATCTGGTATGTGTATCCTGATAGTGTCATAGGGGTCTTTCCTTTCGTTTGGGTATAATATAATTTTACACTAAAAATGTCATAAATACCAATCCAAGTGACATTTTCAGGTGTGATAAACCCCACATCTTAAGAGCGTGTTCTTAATTTGACAAATCTAAAGTTTTGCCCCCGAGCCCTCTCAGATCATGGCGGGGTATTTATTGCAATAAGAATAAATAAAATAACCAAAGTAAAATAAACGCAAACGTTTTCATTTATTTTTTACTAGCGCTGAATACGATATCACTCTTAGAGTATACACAAAGTGAGCAAGAAACACAAGCGGAGCCTGCATTGCTAATAAGTGGAATACGTTTTGCATTCTCAGGACACTTAGCACCTGGCCTATTTGTTAATTCTTTCATATCTGCTTGACCCTCTGCAAAGTTCTTAGCAAGATATGCTAACTTAATTCCGTTTTCAGTCTTAAGTTTAATTCCAGTTGATTTGTTTTCTGAGTCAGTGGAATAATATAAAGATAAATTAGGCTGGTCCTTTAGCATTAATGCAGCAGATTCTACACGTGTGTATACCCAGAATTGCACATCACGATAGTCCATGATAACCTGCTTCCAGGCATAGGCATATGTATCGCTAAAGAAATCTCCGTCCCAGTGAATGCGGAAGAGTAGAGGTGCGTCCTTCTTTGCACAATCTTTAATAAAGTCTACAATCATTTCCTTAAGTAGGATGACCATAGTTTCATAGTCTGCGTCTTTGAGCAGGTCCCAGTTATGTAGTAAGTTAACTTTTACTGAGGGAAAGATCTTTTCCAATTTGCCTGCATAGCAAACAGTTTCACAGACAGACGTTGCGCCAGGACATGAAAATTGTTTTCCTGCAGGTAGGCCAAAGGTATTTGCAATTGCGGCTTGCTTTCCATTTTTTGTGACAAGGTTAGCCACCTTTCTATCGAATGAACGTTTTAGTTTAAGTGTATTAGTAGTCAAGACCAAGACTCATTTCTAGAGCAATATCTTCATTGTAAGTTGCAGACATTTCTTCTAGTAAACAGTGAGTGCACATTTCTTCTACTTCGTCTACCGCATTTTCTTTGCATTGCGGACATGTTGTTGAATAATACTCATCGTAGAATTCATCTGATATTGATTCGTACATATTAGCCATTGGGGGTCTCCTTTTGTTCTTTAGACAAGTCTAGCATTTTTCTAGTGCTTTGTCTAGTTCTTTTGTATTGTTTTTTTGAAGGCACAGCAGAGGCAGCGTTGCTACGGCGTAATTCCATAAGCCTACGTAATTCCTCTGGTGTTTTCTTCATAACTTAATCCTAGCAGACATGGGGATAAAATGTCAACTTCTTAAATGTGATCAATCTCACATGCGCCTCGGGCCCCATTTATGCAGGGCAGTGAATATTTATTCGTCTATGTCATCTTCGTCAACTGGCACGTACCAATTGAATGTAGCATAGTCATCAACTTCAATTAAATCTGTTTCATCATAGTTATCTAAATACATTATTGCATAACCATCAGGAAGCGGAGTGATACCTGTTACCTGCACAATATCACCATTGACTGAAATATAATCGTCAATCTCTAACTGATCAACGTTGAGTACATCTACCTTTTTAAATTCCATGTTCATCATTGTATCAGCCATTTTAGTAGTCTTCCTCTGGAAGCCAGAATGATAAGTGGTGCTGTTCAATAATTGCTGAGGCAGGTGCTTGAGTTTCTCCACGATAGAGAATTTGAAAGTCACCAACCATAGGCATGTCAATCATGCGCTGATAGTCTTCCTCATAGTAAGCGTCAATAGCCTCTATGCAAGGCTGCACCATTTCTGCAGGGACTGGAGGGTAGTGATTACCCTTCAAGTGATAGAGAATTTGAGTCTCAAGGTCAAGGACTGTATCCTGAATTCCTAACGCTGTAACTGCTCCCATTTACTTACCTCCTACATTTCCATTTGAATAAAATACCTTAGTGTGCATTTTGCCACTAGGCTCTGATAAGTTAATTGTGCGATACTGATTAGCCTCACCATAGTCAATAAACTTATTAAAAATATCAACTGCGTCTAGTGCATTGTCATAGCGACCAACCCAAACTGGGCTAGTATCATTATCGTTAGTGCAAGTTACTGAGTATAAGTATTCCATTATTCTGCCTCTTTCGTTGTAAATAGTGCGCCTTCATTAAGTAAGCCCACTTCTAGGTTAAATAGTTCATTTTCATTTGCTTGCGCTAAGTCTATCCAACCTGCGCCGTCATTGTCAATTCGAAATATTTCTACATATCCCATTATTATTCACCAACCTTTACTGCAACTGTGCGATAAGTTTTGCGACCCCAATTATTAGAACCGCTATTAGGTGCAACTTCTACAAGATAAGTTTCACAACCTTGATACCAAACTGCATGAGGGTGTTCCTCTGCTGATACAATTTCACCTTGCAAGGTGCGTGACTGATAGTTAGTTCCTACTAGTAGGTCTTTGATAGTATATACATTTGCTGACATAAGGGGCAACCTCTTTCTTTAATTAACTTGATATAAATATCTTACACTATGGGGCTGACAAATACAATTCGACACGCCGTAAGTTTCAAATATTTATTTTTTCTTACTATGTAAGTCTAGCCTATTACTCATAAAATATCAACTTACTAGCCAGTATTCTTAAATAGTGAGACGCTCAAGTCCTGTGATAAATCTCACACGTACGTAAGGTTATGCACAGCCTGTGGATAACTCCTCGGGCAAAATTTGAGCAGTTTTAGATCTTGCTCAGGATTTCTTTTTATAGTTTTCTTTTTAGTTTTTGCTCTAACTCAATAATATATTTATCTTTATAGTAAATAGTTACCATTGAATAAATTAACATTAGCATTGAAGCAAGCAACGCAATTATTACAGCCCACACAGTCCATAAATCAAAATAGTATGTTGTCATTTCATACACGCCTCTCTAAATTTTTCATGATTAAAATTTGGATTATCTGAAGCAAAGAGTTCAGAAAAATCCTCCACCATATCTTCAAACCAAAAATGGTCAGGAAAGGAATCCTTATAGGATGAAAGAATTTCAGCAGTTGCTACATAGTCTTTACGAGTCATCATTAGTTAGCCACCTTTAGCGTAGCCCATGAGTTGCCTGCGTTAATTTCATCTAGTGCAGGCTGAATCATAGGGGCAAGCAATTCCTTCAAAAGACCTTCAAGCATTTCAACCTGCATGGTTTTTTCAAGGTTAAGCAAACGAATTGCAGTTGGTGAAGTTTCATCCAACTCAGTTACAAACTTTAGAGAGTGTTCAATTAGTACCATTAGAGAGAAGCCTTTCCACGAAGAGTGCCAGTAATTCCAAGAGTATCGCAAGCGATTTTTACTGATACGCCAACTGGTAATTGTGTTGGGTATTGTGAGATGAATTGAGCAACTGCACCCTTGCTAGGGAGCGAGATAGATTTTACTGAACCATTAAATGATTCTAGTTTTACAATGTAGTTCATATTGAACCACCTTTCTTTTGTTAAGTTGATAAGACTATCCTATCATAGGGGACTGACAAAATGGGCACTTATTTGCTTAGGCTCACTGTGATTCTAGTCACATTTATTTGCTAAGGCTCATGCTTATTTGTCATTATTTAATTGTTTATAGTAACTATACTAGCAGACAAAGTCCAAAAAGTCAAGACGACACGCCGTAACTTAAATGTGTTTTACGTCACAAACGGCTCGGGCCCTTTTTGTTACTTTATTTTTTCTAAAAGTTTTTCTAATTCTTTTAGTTGTTTTAAATTAAGATGATCAAGTTGAATTGCTTTTTCAAATTCAAATAAATCTTTTTCCATTTATTCTGCACCACAATCTACACACATAGCAAAATCATTTATATCAAGCCACATTGACTCAATAGGCTCATCACATGAGCGACAATTAACAGTATTCATTATTTTTCTCCTTTATATAGAAAATCCCAAGCCTTGCGGCACATTAAAATTGACTCACAGTTATCGCAACAGATAACGCCATGAGGGTTAAGGTCTAAGTCATAGATATCAACAGGGGCAGATGATTTGCCACATACAGAGGCAATAGTTAAAAAAGAACTCATTTATTTATTTCCTTTCATTGAGCAATTTTCTTTATGTACGAAACAAGCATATTCGCACTCAGGGCAGATACTATCTGCAAGGCGTTCACGAATTTGTGAATAACTCTCTAAAGAGTTGCGATTTTCAAATATGGAATTCATTATTTAGAAACCTTCCATTCTGACCAACCTGAAAGGCGGTCTGAACCATAGTCAATATAGAAACTTTCTATATTCTGTTCACACATTTCGCAGAATGTGTAGCATGTGTCATTATGGAATGACTTAGCGATTTTATTAGGTGTATGTGTTTCACATACTGTGATAATTGTTGAATTCATTTGAATTCCTTTCTAGTTTGAGAACCTTTCTCAACTTTCTATATATAGAAGTATAACAGGGGGGTCTGACATTTATAGGGGTACAAAACGGACATTTGGGATAAAGGGTATTGTGATGTAGGTCATGTGGATAACTTGAGCGTAAATACGTAGTGTGATGTGTATCATGTGGATAACTCCTCGGGGCCAATGTCCTATATGTCCGTTTTATCCTGTGGTGTATATCACATGCGACACGCCGTGCTAGGACTTGACTTTTGGCAGGGTATGTGATAGGATACTCCTATAACAATTAAATAGTGCTTAGGAAATACCCCCTAAAATGTGATACGAAACACACCCCTAAATGCTTGACTTTTAGCCAAATGTCTGCTAGTATTACTACTATAACAATTAAATAAGAAATCCTAGTGAGCCTCTAGAATATAGAGCAAATAACCTAGGTCAGCAAAAAGGTTAGCAAATCGCTAACTAGATTAAAAAAGAAAGGTGGTCATTAAATGACTACATTAACATTAGAACAAAAGATTATTAAGGCTGCTCACATGGTAGCCAATGGTGAACTAGTATCCTTTAGAGGTGCTAGTGCTGATACCTACATGAAGGTAGAGGCTCTTGCTAATCGCATTAAGCAAGATAGAGAATTTCCACAATGCCCATGTGGAGAGTGCGACTAATGCACATCTATCTATGCGACTCATGCGATACATTAGCAAGCGTTATCCAAGAGGGTAACACAATTAGAATAACTAAGTGCCAATGTCAGACGAATTAGAAAGACGCAGAGCACACCTAGCCAATGGCGGTACTATAGAAAACTATGATCGCTCCCACTATCCACAATGGTACAAAGATAAATTAGAAAAGAGTAAAAATGAAAGTAACACTAACATCAATGCAAGGTAACACTCGCACAATTAATTTAGAAACAAAAGAATTAGTTATGGATTTTATTGACCTATACAAAAGCACGTTGCTACCTCATCAGAGAGTTAAGATAACTTGTGACCTGATAGGAATTGACGGATACCTGCAAGGAGTATCTAACTAAAAGGGTGCGTATAGTGGGTGCTATTATGTGCTCACTATATTTTCACCTTTTTATTATTTAAAACACGTATCATACATCTGGCAAAAATATTCAGATTTGTGGTAGAATGAATTCATGGGAATATTAGATAACCTGGAAAGCGCCTGGGACGAAGAGTTTTATTTTGATCCTAAGATCTATAAGCCAGAACTAGAAAACCTCTCTCAAAAATTATTTTCAGATTTGGTATGCAAGGAATGTGAGTCAAAGCCTATGCTTGAAACTGATAATATGGGCAGAGAAAAGTTTTGGGAAGATCTAGGAAGACCCTAAAGCGCTATTCATCTTTGCAACAAATTCGGGATCACCGAAGAATAGATCTCTATTGTTTTGACGATAGGCTAAGTTATAACCCTTACTAGAAGCATCTGCCAAATACCAATCAATTACTTCTTGACTAGGACTTGGTCCTACGTTAGTTAAAACAACAAACTTCTGACCTCTACGAGTAGCCATGATATGAGATGTGTTAGGTTTGAAATGTTCTGGAAGATTTTGATCTATTATCCATTGGCATTTAAATGTTTGGCAAGGATGTCTCGGACGATCCTCATAAATAGTACAGCCTACATTAATTTCAAGAAAATAGCAGGGTACGCCATCTCCAAATTTAACACCATGTGCTCCACCTGACGTATAGCCTTCACAGCATTTAGTACAAGAGCCACAAGACCTACTTGATAATTCCATTATTGTCTAAAAGATCATATAACAAACCGTTAACATATTTAAACTGTGGCATCTGTAGTTTGATGAACTCATCGATTGCTTCATCTGGAACATTTTGTTCAGCAGCAATAGTCTTATTTAGATTTATGACAGTATCGGTCATCAAGTCAACTACTTGTTCTTTATCCATTGTATTTCTTTCTGTTATTGGCAAGGGCCATTCATCATGGCAGCCTTTGCTCGTGAGTTCATTAATAGTTTAGCATACTTCTCGGCGACATCATTTGAATGATCATCTCCATCGAGCCAATGCTCTTCTTCTAGTGGATTTGTATCTGCTCCACTATGTGTTTGACATAAAATAATGTCATAGAAGTCACCTTCTTGGAAATCATAGTCTGGTCTCCAGTGTGACTGGTGTGTTCCAGAGAACCAGATTGCTTTATTCTTTTCCATAGTAAATTTTTCGTCTTCGACGTAGAAATCCCAATCAATGTTTGACTCAAGTTCAGCGGTAAACATGAATGCAGTATGAGTCTCAGATCTATCCTGATGAGGCATAAGAGAAGGCATAGCGGTAGACTCTAGAGTATATCTAGCCCATAGGATTCCAATATGTCCTACAGGACCACCTGTCTTTTCTTCGAACTTAGATCTAATTTTATCTTCGACTTCTTGAGATAATCCTGGAAGCGGTCCTTGTCGTCTTTCGGACAAAAATATTACGTTAAAACCATTGTTTGTATTTTTCTTAAAATGTTGCCACTTATCGCCAGATTCCTTTACGCCAAGATCCATAGTTTCCATAATTGTTTTATAGATGGATGCATATTCTTCGGGGGTAAAGAAAGACGCTTCAGCGTGTGGGGCAATAGGCTCTATTATCATTGATCCATTATACCATTATGATATACTAATAGAGAACAAAGGAGATGCCCATGGCATTAGAAAAGATGAGTTTTGTAGAGAC
>JACCDO010299668.1_pt1 | contig 116688 bp, 99 predicted proteins | sample 7446101 | NCBI WGS metagenome assembly JACCDO01 (sample SAMN15323440, study PRJNA562643) | freshwater metagenome | isolation source: river surface water | place: USA:Blue River Watershed | collected 2017-08-16
ACAAAATACGGTGGATGGTATTTACCAGTTAGATGTCAATTAGATGAAAATAGTATAGTATATAGTGTTGGTGTTGGAGAAGATATATCTTTTGATATATTATTAAGCGAAAAATATAATTGTAATATTTTTTTAGTTGATCCTACAGATAGAGCAAAAGTACATTTTAATGAAGTAATTAATTTTTTCAATTCAAAAGACTATAAATTTACAGGAAATATACAGAAAGATTATTATAAAATTATTAATGGTACAAAACCAAATTTAGATAAATTTAAATATATAGACATAGCATTGTGGAGTAGCGAAACTGAATTAAAATTTTATAAACAATCAAATCAAGATTATGTATCACAGAGTCTTATTGAAAATATGTTTACTGATAATTACACAATTGTTAAAACAACAACACTAGATAATCTTATGAACAAATTAAATCATAATAAAATTGATTTATTGAAAATGGATATTGAAGGTGCAGAAATTGAAGTTATTAAAAACATGTTAGAAAATAAAATATTTCCAAAATATTTACTTGTGGAATTTGATTTAAAAATAAAAAATAAAGATATTAACGATTTAACAAAAAATATTTTTAATAAATTAAAATCTTATGGATATATAATACTAAAAAATGATGAACTAAATGTAACTTTTGAAAAAATTAATTAATTATTAATAAACAAATACTAATATTACTATTATTATGGATTTTGATACAGGTGATTTAGATTTTTTTCTTGATAAAATCTACGAAAATACTTTTAGTAAAAATGATGGTGGTATGAAAACTCCTGATTTATTTACCTTTCATTTTTTACTTAAAAAACTTAAACCTGATGTGGTTATAGAATCTGGAGTTTGGAAAGGTATTTCTACTAAGATAATTAGAAAAACATTAGGTGATGATATTAATATTGTATGTTTAGATCCAACAGAATTCAAAGGAATGTATAAAGATACAAATCCTAATACAGAATATTTTATAGGAAAAAATTTTATTGATTTCAAAGATTTAGATTTAAGCAAATACAGTGGAAAAAAAATATTAGTGTTTTTTGATGACCATCAAAATGCAGTAGACAGATTTGAACAATCTGCACAAAAAGATATTAAATATATATTTTTTAATGATAATTATCCAATTAATTGCGGTTCGCATTTAACACTTGAACATCAATTTAATATTGATTCTGAAAAAACACAATCAATTAAAAATAAAATTAAAAAATATATTATTTTTCCAAATATTTTTGGTAATAATGTAATTACAAGAGAAGGTAATTTTAGTTGCAAACATCTATTTGAAAATTATATTAATGATATTCATTTTAAATATAAATTGTTTTATGATGAAAGATTATCTTATCGATGGAATACTTTTGTTTCGCTTTTTTAATTTATTAATTATATAAATAATTTTATATAATGAATTGTACTATAATCTCTTATTGTTGTGGAAAATATCCTGAAACTGGAGGTGTTGCTAGATATGATGCTCAGTTGCAATTAATTTATCCTAAAAGAATATTTTTTCAAGGTCCAAAAGAAAAAAATAAGATGTTAGAATTTCTTAAAAATTGTTCAAATCCTATTATCATTACAGATAATCATCTGTCTTGTGATATACCTAACGAATATCCTATTCTACTTGTTCACCATGGATGTGCAAAAACTACATCAGAAAGAACACCAAACTGGGATAAATATTGGCGAGACCTATGTTGTAATGGACAAAATGCTATGTTAGATTATAGAAATCCTATTAATACTTGGATAATTAGTATTAGTAAATCTTGTTCAGATGATTTTACTAAATATTATGGTAAAAATTATACTAAATTTAAAAGATTAGATATACCACACTCATCTGAATTTGATGATAATTTATATAAAAAAATTTTTTCTGATAAACCAATAATTTTAGGTAATTGGGCTCATGAAAAAAAAGGTAAGAATTTAATACCTAAATTAAAAGAAAAATCAAATAATTTTATTTTCACCCAACTAAAAATATCACCTAATAAAAATGAATCTTTAGAAAATTTTAATAAAAGAAAACAACAAATATATTTAGAGTCAGATATGTTTTTACAAATATCTGTTTCTGAAGGAAATTCTTATGCTACACTTGATGCATTATTATGTGGACTAGTTGTTGTAGCATCTGATGTAGGATTATTTTATGCAGATGTACCTGAAGATTGTTTTGTAAAAATACCTTGGGAAAAAAATAATGACATAGATTTTGTTTTAGAAAAAATTAATTATGCATGGGAAAATCGAGAAACTATTTCATCTAATGGACGCAAATGGTATCTTGAAAATTATTCATTTGTTGAATGGAAAAAAAAGATGCATTCTGTAGTTGAGGAATTTAGTACATATTTTTATAAATAATATTATTATATAAATAATTATGATAATAGATATTAAAAACATTTCTGATTACAAATTATATTACTATGATAACGAATGGCAGAAACCAGTTATAACTGAGTATCAAGTATTTAAACTTTTTAATGAAAGCTCAAACATACCTGCTGATTATTTTGCCTTTCCATGGGCTACTCTTATTGATAATTTTAATGGAAAAAATAAAAAATTATATAATTTTGTATCTAATTATAAAGTTAATTCTAAAACTTGTTTTACTGTAATGCAACATATACATTATTATAAATTTTTAGATATTGTTAGAGATATTGGTATTACTCATGTATTTACCCCACATAAAGATACAGGATACGAAATTCTTGAAGAAAAATATGGTATAAAAATTATTGCTATTTCTTTATATCCTGCTCAAGCAATAAATAATTTTAACAATATTAAACCTATTTTTATCACAGATAAAAAATATCTTGCAAGTTTTATTGGACAATATGATTCAAAATGTTATTTATCTAATATTAGAGATAAAATATTTACCAATTTTACTTATGATAATTGTTATATAAAGAGAAGGAAAGAATGGCATTATCAAGGTATGGTTTATAGAAATAATAAAACTACCAATACAGAAAATGAATTAGAATATATTGATAATTTAAATAACACTAAATTTTCATTATGTCCATCTGGTTCTGGTCCTAATAGTATTAGAATTTGGGAATCTATTAGTTATGGTTCTATTCCTGTGATATTAGCAGATACGTTGATTTTACCTAATATTAATAATATTGATTGGTCAAAATATTTTATAATATGGAAAGAATCAGAATTAGATAAATTACACGAGCATCTAGTTAATATTTCTGAAAACAAATTGATTGAATTATCAGAAAATTGTAAAAAATTATATGATGAATATTTTTGCCCAGATAATTTTAATAAAATAATATTAAACTATTTTTATCGTAAAAAATAACTCTATTAAATTAACCTCGATTAAAAAAATACATATTATAATTATTTATAAAGAAAATGAAAGTATTAGTTACAGGAGGAGCTGGTTTTATTGGTTCAAATATTACTAAATATTTATTAGAACAAGGTCATAAAGTAAGAGTATTTGATAACTTGATAACTGGGAAAAAGGAAAATATTAGAGAATTTGAATCAAACTCCAATTTTGAATTTATGTATGGGGATATTACTAATTTGGAAAATGTTAGGAAGGCACTAAAAGATATTGATGTTATTTGTCATCAGGCTGCGTTAGGCTCTGTCCCAAGGTCTATTGAAGACCCACTCACATCCCATAATGCTAATGTCAATGGTTTTTTAAATATATTAGTAGTTGCTAAAGAATATGGAATTAAAAGAGTGGTTTATGCATCATCATCATCTGTATATGGAGATGAACCAAATTTACCTAAAATCGAAGAGAGAATAGGTAAACAATTATCCCCTTATGCTATTACTAAGTATATTGATGAACTTTATGGGAGAATATTTACGGAATTATATGGATTTGAATGCATAGGTTTAAGATATTTTAATGTATTTGGTCCAAAACAAGATCCTAATGGTCCATATGCCGCAGTTATTCCTAAATTTATTAGTTCTTTAAAAAATGGAATAAGACCTACAATTAATGGTGATGGTTTATATTCAAGAGATTTTACATATGTGGATAATGTGGTACAGGCAAACTATCTAGCTCTTACAACAAAAAATTCTAGTTCTTATGGACAAATTTTTAATATTGGTGCTGGTGGTGTTGTAACTATTTTAGAAATGTATAATTCTATAAAAAATATTTTAGGTTCAGAATTAGAACCAATATTTGGTCCAATCAGAAAAGGAGATATTCCTTTCTCAAATGCAGATATTTCAAAAGCAATTGAATTATTAGGATATAATCCAAAAGTTAATTTTGAACAAGGCATTATCAAAACAATAAATTATTACTAAATTTTATTTGTAATTTAATATTTAACAAGCCAAAGACACACAAAAAAATTAAAAAGTTAAAAAAATAACTAATTATTAAATAAACATAATTACATTTATGATAAGAGAAAATGGTGTGATATAATATAATAAATATGGAATTACACATAAAAAAATATAAATCACTATATTTTTTTATATAATCATATATAAATTAAATGTTTTGTATTTTAGGTGATTGTAGTAAAGACCAATGTCATCATTGTTTTCCAGTTAAAAATTGTAGTAAAAATCACGAGTGGTGTATAAAGAATGGTTGTTGTAATGAGATTATTGTTGAAAATGAAAAATCAGAAATTAAAAATTTCGAAGAATTTAATAATCCAAATATTTCTAAGATTTTAGTAACTGGATGTGCTGGTTTTATCGGCTCACATGTATCAGAATTTTTATTAAAAAGAGGAGATTATGTTATAGGTATCGATAATTTAAATGATTATTATTCTGTTGATAAAAAAAATAGTAACCTAAATTTATTGAAAAAATATAACAACTTTATTTTTTTTAATAATGATATTCGTGATACCAAAATTATATCAATATATAAACCTGAAAAAATTATTCATTTGGCGGCAATGGCCGGTGTTCGAAATTCAATTAATAATCCTGGTTTATACCAATCAGTTAATATTGGAGGTTTTATTCATATATTAGAAGAATCAAGAATAAACAATGTGAAACTTATTGTTTATGCATCATCTTCGTCAGTATATGGAACAAATACTAAAGTTCCATTTTCAGAATCAGACCCAATAGATAAATGTAATAGCCCTTATGCTTGTTCAAAATTATGTATGGAAATATATGCAAAAAATTATTATCAATTACATGGAATTAAAAATATTGGATTAAGATTTTTTACTGTATATGGACCAAGAGGAAGACCTGATATGGCACCATATCTATTTCTTAACTCTATTAAAAATGAAATTAAATTTAAAAAATACGGAGATGGAACTTCGTCAAGAGATTATACCTATATTGATGATATTGTCTCTGGGATAATTTGTGCTCTTGATAATAAAAATAATATTAATTGTGATATTTATAATCTAGGAAATTCTAATCCTGTAACACTAAATGAATTTATTAAAACATGTGAAACAGTTACTGGAAAAAAAGCCATTTATGATATTTATGATGAACAATTAGGTGATGTTCCTATAACTTATGCCGATATATCAAAAGCAAAACGTGATTTGGATTATAAACCAAAAACCTCTTTGGAAGATGGCTTAACTAAGTTTTTTAACAGTTTATAAAAAATTTTTACACAATAATATTATCTTCGTTATTTTTTATTTGAATCACAATCATCCAAACTTATCTTTAATATATCATCTTTATTATTGAAAAATATATGCTTTAGTTCATTTAATATTAGTCTTCTGTTTTCTACACCTTCTTTATCATCTTCATCATATAAATTATCCAAATATCTTTTTGAATAATCAATCCATTTTCTATTAAATTTATGAGGATTATCTTTTATAAATTGTATTGTTTTTTCTAATTGGTCGCCTTCAAATGGTTCTGTTAATACATTTTGTACTTTATCAAAAATTTTATCTATCTTTATATCTGCTTTTCCAATAATCCATTTTTTCCCATCATAAAATTTTGCTTTATTTCTAGATATATCTACTACACAAAAGTTCTTGTATTGGGGTTTTGAATCATTCAAATAAAGATGTTTGGTCATATTTGGAATTATATTTTTAAAGTCTACTGTTGATAAATGTTTCATTATCACTTCTAAATCTATTTTATCAAATTCTTCTTTCCCATGTGCAAATATTATATTATTTTGATTGTTTAGGGTATTATTTATTGTTGTGTTTTGTTTCAGTTTTTTTATCTCATTTTTTAAAGACGAATTATCATATTTAATTAAACTTAATTCTGATAATAATTTTTCATTTTGTCTTACTAAAATATCTAATACTGATTGAGTTTTCTCATCTAGCTCATGGGTTTTTAAATAGTTCTGTAATTCTGTTGAATATTTTTTTGTTATTTTTGTTTCATTTTTATCATCTTTTAATACTAATTGGTCTGGTTGCTCTATTTTTACTTTGATATTATTAATATTATCAATATCATCAATATCATCGTTGTCATCGTTGTCATCGTTATCATCAATATTATCAATATTATTAATATCATCAATATTATCAATATTATTAATATTTTTTTTAGATTTTTCATCAATAATATTTTTTTCTAAAATAACTGTTTTTTTATTACCCTTACAAAACTGATTTATGTGTCTTTTTAAATTATCAATTCGAGAAAATTTTTTATCACATCCAGTACATATATGCTCTTTATTCTTATTGTTATAATAATCTAGGTCATCTTGTATCGTCTCGCTTATTTGTGAGGAATCTGTGAGGAGTTGTGAGGGTTGTGAGGAAATTTGTGAGGAAATTGAGGAAATTTGTGAGGAAATTGAGGAAATTTGTGAGGAAATTGAGGAAATTTGTGAGGATTTTGAGGATTTTGTGAGGATTTGTGAGGAAATTTGTGAGGATTTTGAGGATTTTTTTGAGGATTTTGAGGAAGTTGTGAGGAACTGTTCACAAGGATACTTTTTACTATTTTGGTGTCTAGCTAAATGATGTTTATAAATAAACACCTTATTACATTTTTCGCATATAAAATTATTCATGTATATTAATATATTAGTCTTATATATTTTTAATTTTAATTTTAACTTACCATTTTTTTGGTAAAATTTACCATTTTTTTGGTAAAATTTACCATTTTTTTGGTAAGCTTACCATTTTTTTGGTAAGTTTGTTTTTGGTATCATATTTACATTTTTTTAATAACTTACCATTTTTTTGGTAAGCCTTACCATTTTTTTGGTAAGTTAATTTTGTACTCTTGTTACTTTTACCATTTTATTTTACCATTTTTCCTCATTTTTTCTTCCTCACAAAAAAATAAAAAATTGTGTGTGTGTAGGTCGATAAAAAAATTTTAAAAATAGTAAAATTTTTTTATTTCATTTTAAACTTGAAAATTAAAAAATTTTTAATAATAAAATAATTAACATTAATAAAAACAAAAAAGTAGTAAGCTAACTATTCTAATAATGATTTTCCAAATTTATTTCTACAAGTCCAGATGGGGTATTCCATAGCTTTTGAGATGTAGTTAGCTCTGGATTTGTAAAAAAATCCCCACTCAGTAGGGTCCATATGATAATTTATAAGATTATATTTTTTAACAAGAAGATTAAATATGGACTGATCATGTCTATGCTCTTGGAATCCTCTTGGATTTGGAATTGTACTAGGACTATCGTCTATAAACGAATAATTATGTGCTATTTTATAAAATTCATTATAAAGGTTAATAATTTCAGTACATTTTTTCATCATAACAGCACCAGCTTGCATATGTTTTTGCTTTAACAATGGATGCGAATCCATTTGTAAATGCGTGATTAAACTTTTTTTAGACCAGAATACATCATTAGACACTGTACTTGTGCCTATTATTTTCATCTCGTACGTCTTCTCAATCATTTGATAAAATCTTTTAATCCCTTTAACATTGAGTTCACATCCACAATCAAGATACAATAATATATCATCGTCGGCTATTTGACCAAGTTTTTTTAATATTAAATAAGGTTTCCAAATCCAATACCCATATCCTCTTTTATTATTAGTAATAAAATTACCATGGGAATTCCAAAACTCCTTATCATTTATGAGATCTTGTTCAGTATATCCTGTTATTGTTTCAAATAACTCAAATTGTTTTGCCTGTTTACAAATCCGATTAACTGCATTATGCAAGTCATTATCAGGTCCACCGAAAGTAATAAAATGTATTTTACTAATAATTTTAGTATTTTGTAGATTGGTCACGTTAGTCAAGTTGGATGATTTTTTGAAAGTAGCTAATTTTTCTGCCATTTAATGTATATTTTAATATATTAAATAGTTTGAAAAAAATAAATGAAAATTAACAGTGGTAACAAAAGTTATTTGTCATCTTTATAAATATGTTCTAATTGTAATTCAGCATTTTCTAACAGCTTTATATTTTTTGAAAAACTACGATGAAAATGACAGTCATCATATTTGCTAATAAAATTGCTAGACTGGTTAATTAATTTTGCAAAATCATTAGGACTAAGACGTTTAATTGGTTTATTTAACACATTAAATTTGGGATATTTAATAAGATATTTATATAAAATTTCTTGGTCAGTAAACCATCCAATTGAACCAGGTCTGCCATTATAAGATTTATTATAGGTAGTATCTAATCTTTTTTCAACATCTTCTTCAGAATTGATATCAAACACTTTAGCCCATGTATGTGGATGTGCAGCATTATAACACATATATACTTGATTACCATCTATATTTCTATAATAAATAAAATCGTCTTTATTAAATTTTTCTAATCCATCTTTATAATATGAACCAGACATTGGTAACATATCCATATCAGTAATCATTACTAATTCATCATCTGGTAGGTTTAATAAAGCTGGATAGTAAATTCTAATGTTTTGGGCTACAAATGTGGAATTTAAATCAGTATTTTTATTCCATAATATAATATTATCCTTATAAATATTTAATTCTTTAGGAATAGATTTACCGACATAAATTGCTAAAAAATTAATATTAAATTTTTTCCAAAAATGTATTTGTTTAGGAATGAATAAGTAATAATCAGGATTATTATTTACTGATGCTAAAACAGTAGTAAGTTTCATATTTAATTTAATATTATATAATAAATCTATGATTTTTTCCATATATTTGATAGTATTACAATGAGATAAATCACTCTTACATCTAAAATGATAATAATTTCTAATATTGTTTAGATTAATGTACTCTAATTCATAATTATAAGCATCAAATCGTGTTAATGGACATATTTTAATTTTATTCTTAATACCAAGTAATTCCCCTATAGAAACATCATCAATAATTTTGTAATTTAAGGTTGATTGTTTAGAAACTAGTAAATCACATATTTTAACAGACATCAAAAATCCTGCTCCCGAAGCAAAATTAATATTTCTATAACATCCAATTATTCCAGCATAATCTAAATTTAAATAATTTTTTAAAATCATTTCGTATAATAAATTTAAATTTACAACTGATGATAAATTTGTTCTAAAAATAAAATCAAAATTAAACAGTTGTCTATTTTCTAACAAGTATTTTATAGATTTTATAGTTTTATCTAATACTCCAGGAATAAGACTCTCTTTTCCTTTAGACCAAATAGTATTATTATCTTCATCTAAAATAATATTTGTGTTCAAATCAGGCTTCATTTTAATAAAAAATGATTTAATATTAGGATGTGTATTCATATAACTTTTCCATAATTTTTGCATTAGAACATATTCAGGCTTATCATCTGAAGCAATAATTAATATAATAATATTCATAATTATCCAATTTATTATTAAGAAAGAAAATAAAAATTATAATTATAAAAAATATTACATTTATAAATTCATAATAAGTTTGGTATCTGGTCCTTTAAAATTTCTTTGAAATTTATATAAATCAAGTAAAATAAAATATACCTGATTAATTTTACCATTTTCAATTACTTTTTGTTCTAATAATTTAAGTTCATTTGTTACAAACTTTATTAGTTTTCCATCTACTTTTTTATCGTAGTTTGTGCCTTTATTTGTAATTGGACCAGTACCAATAATTGTGTTTTCGTCATAAATAAGGACTTTTTTAAGTTTTAATAAATTAATTGGGTCAACTTGATATGTTTTAATTTTACTTAAATAGTCAGAAAAATTTATAATATGGTTAGTATGTACAATACATATATCCATTGATGCTCTTATTCTTGGATTTATAAACCCAAGTACTTGAATTTCTTCTGACTGTAAAAAATCATCGTAATACTTGTGGATATTATTTAAAAAATTATTACCAAATTTAATAGTGTCTGGTAATAATACCCAGTATTTAACATCATTAAAATCTTTAATGTTTTCATTAATATATATAGCACCTGTGTGATGTAATCCTGTGTATTTAACTTTTATTATTTTAATATTATCATTAAATAAAATTTCTTCCTCATTTTCCTGTCCAGATACTATTAATATTTTGTCTTTAGGGAGTTTTAATTCATTAATTTGGTTAATTAAATTTGTTATATTACTAAAATATTGTTTACAAGTCGTAATCACTATACAATAATTATACATTTTCCAGATATATATATCTATTATAAATTAATTTTATTATAAACATCTATACTTCTTTCTATTTTAGGTTTTTGTCCAAAATAATTTGGTAAATTTATATCTGTAATAGGCAACATTTTGTTTTTTAAATACAAAAAATTCCATAAAGGTTGGTCTCGATATGTTGGACTATCTACATAATATTTCCAAAATTCATTCATTTGTTTAGATACTTGTGGTGAATCAAGTTTATATATAAATAAAGTATTTTCATAAAAAACAGGAGTACTTAAATTAACACTATTATCTATTTTTATTAAATATTCTCTAGTTTTATCCATATTTTTTTGAGTATCTTTTTTTGCTTTTACTATACATTCTAATTCCTTATTAATTCCTTCTTTATATCTTCTATGAGGATATTGAATAATTGGAATTTTTGCAAACATTAATTTTTTCATAATAACTTCCCATCTTACAGTGCTTAATGGATACTTATTACTATCGCAATAAACTATAAATGAATAATCTCTTTTTAATGTGGTTTTAATATATTCTTGAAGACAAAACTTAAAATATCTTGAAATTTTTACATTATTATTAAGATACTTAAAATCTTCCATATTAATTTCAATTACTTCCCAAGGAGTTTTAGGAAATATATTTTTTGGTATATTAGTAAAAAATAAATAATCATATTTATCTATTTTAACAAATTTATTAGATATATCTAAATCTTGAATATCACCTATAAATGTTGATACAAAACATATTAATTTTTTTATAGGTCTATTAGTAATATTTGTTTGATTTGTTGGATTTAGAGAAGTTTCTTCTTTAACAATATTATTACTCTTTGATTGAATATTATTATTTATTTGAATATTATTTTGGTTAACATTACTTGGTCTAACATTACTTGGTCTAACATAAAATTGTTTAGAATTATTGGGTTTAATATTAATTGTTTGAACAGTATTGGGTTTAATATTAATTGTTTGAACAGTATTGGGTTTAATATTAATTGTTTGAACAGTATTAGGTTTGATATTAATTGTGTTAGTATTACTTGGTATAAAATTGGTTATCTGGATATTATTCGGTTGAGAAATTTGTAAATTGTAATAAAAGTCAAATAAATTATTATAATCTTTTACTATATTGTTAATTGATAATCTAGATTTAACAGTTTTCATAATTTCTAAACCTTTGTTCCATAAAATCTTATCTTGATTGTAATCCAAAATAATAGTATTAAGTAGATTTTTAACACTATCAACGTTATCATCGAACAGCAAAAAAGGATAATCAATAGGAATAATATCTTTAACTGATTCTTCATAAGTTGTAATAATATTATGACCCAAAGCAGCTGCAGTAGCAATTTTAGCAGTTGTTTTATATTTATATGTATCAGAGTCTATAATTCTTATACTAATATGGCAGTTAAAATTAATAGTAAAATTAGTAGAAAAATCTTTTTGTTCAATAGATTGAATATAAAAATCTGGGTCATTATGATATTGTTCAGTATAATAATTAAGATCCTCAGTGTTGAACATTTCAATTTTAAATTGCTTAACAAGTTCTTTATAATGTAAAAAATTATCTGTGAATTTTAATGAAGGTAATGAACCCATAAATCCAAATTTTAACTCATCCTGTTCAATTAAATTAACTTCTTCAAGAGCAGGATCATAATGATGATATAATACAAATACGTCACCTTTAAAATTTGAATTATTTTTAATTTCATTTTTAGTAAAGTTATTATTGACAATAATACCATTAATTATATTATTATAAATAATCTCATTAATATAGTCCTTTTGTAAAATATAATTATCAACCACATCTAATATATGAATATTATTTTTAGGAATCAAGTCATAAATTTGTTTATTAATAGTTTTAATCCAAATAAATAATGCATTTTTATAATTTAAAAAAAATTTTTTAGTATTAAAAATATTTTTAGTATCTATTGAATCTTGATATAAAACAATACTTTCTACACATTTTTTTTGATTATGTTCACATATTTGAGAAGCTCTTAGTTTACTACTACCATATTTTATATTGGATGCCATAAATATTACCTTAGTTATCATTTTAATATATATATATTTAATATAAATTAAAATATTGTAAAAAAATTTATGGATAAAATATTATAGTATCTTTTTTTCAAATTCGTAATATTTATTTAATAAATTTTGTTTATCATATATAAATGGACAAGATTCTATCATGTTTTCAATTCGTTTCTTAACCAAATCATAATCAACCTTTATAACATTATTTAATATAGTGATATCATGAATATTTTTAACATCATAAGATATACCAATTGACTCGAAAAAATCAAAAAATTTAAATTTGTTTCCAATAACACTATTACTAAATTCAACAAAAATTGTTTTCTTTCTATAAATTATTCCCATCATAACACCATGTAAAGATGAAGAAATAATATATTCACATGATAAAATTTGGTCTATAAATTTTTTATATTCACTATCGATCATAATAATATTAATTATTTTAGTATTTCCAGTTTGTGAAAGATTAAGATTATTAACCAAATTTGACAATGTTTCTGTTTTTGCGTCAGCATAATGTGGTATTATACCATATTTTATTGTTGTTTTAATTTCAAAATTATTATATAATATTGGAAATAATAATAATGGATCTCCATAATTTTCAGGACACTCAATACCCATTTGTAAAAGTTTATTTCTAGTTCTAGGACCACGAACTGAAAAAATTTTATTGGGTTTTTGAATAACTTTATTAGAGTTACTTTTAAAATTATTACCTCCAATTTCACAATTTTCAGATATACATCCAGTACCCCAAACAATAGAATATTTATTTACATGTGTAAATATACTTCCAGTGGTAATATAATGATATGTTGTATTATTTTTTTCGAACTTTAAATCATTTGCATTTAGTAATTCAGTAAAAAAAACTTTATTTACACAGTCTCCAAAATTATTAGGCTTACCACTACCTCCACCATAATAAAAATTTTTTATATTTTTATAATCAATATTCATTATTATATTATATATATATAATATAAAGATGAATGAAAAATATAAAAAAATAAATTTTAAACTAAAAAAAGATTTAAGAGGTAATTTGGTTGCAATAGATTCTGAGTTTGATTTACCTTTTCAACTTAAAAGAATATTTTATATTTCTGATTTAGAAAATTTAGAACGAGGTTATCATGCTCATAAGAAATGTGAACAAATATTATTAGCAGTCCAAGGTTCATTTACATTGGTATTAGATGATGGAGTACAAGAAAAAGAATTTTTATTAGAAAATTCTAATGAGGGAATTCATATCCCATTATACACTTGGATTAAAATGAAAAACTTTTCACATAATTGTATTATTTTAGTTTTATGTTCATATAAATATGATGAAAACGAATATATAAGAGACTATGATATATTTTTACAAGAAATTAAAAAATTAGATAAACAAATAATACCAAACTTTTCTTTAAAAGAACAGACTAAAGAAATAAAAAATGAAGTATTAAATAAATTAGATGAAATTATAGAGAGAAATGAATTTGTGATGGGTTCAAATGTAATAGATTTTGAAAATAAATTTGCTTTGTATAATAATAGTAAATATTGTATTGGTGTAAGTAATGGTTGTTCTGCAATTAAAATAGCAATTAAATCTCTTCAGCTTAAGAAACCAAAAGTTATTACTCAAGCAAATACATATGTAGCTGTACCTTTAGTATGTGAAGAACTAAATATTCCATACGAATTAGTAGATATCGATAATAATTTATTATTAGATTTAGATAAATTAGAGAAATCTCTTAAAAAAAATAATTTAGAACCTGAATATTGGTATGAAAGTGTACCAGAAATAATTGTTATTGTTGTTCATTTATATGGTAATTCAGTTGATATGAATAAACTTATGGAATTAAAAAATAAATATAATTTTAAATTGATTGAAGATGCTGCCCAAGCACATGGTTCAACATATAATGATAAAAAATTAGGTTCTTATGGAGATTTAGGTTGTTTTTCTTTTTACCCAAGTAAAAATCTAGGTGGTTATGGTGAAGGAGGAGCAATTATAACAAATAATGAAGAATATTCTAATTATTGTAAATCGTATAGAAATTATGGTTCTATTCAAAGATATAAGTGGGAAATAATAGGTTCAAATGAAAGAATGGATAATATACAAGGTGGTATACTATCAATTAAATTAAAATATTTAGATAAATGGAATGAAAAAAGAATTTATAACGCAAACTTATACTATAATAAAATAAAAGAAAATTCTGGTTTAAGAATATTAAAACCAATCGATAAATGTATATCCAATATTCATTTATTTATATTATTAGTTGATAATCGAGACGAATTAAAAAAATATTTAGAAAGTAATAATATAATGTGTGCAATACATTATCCTAAACCATTTTATGAAGAAACAGCATATTTACATAAAAATGGAAATTATCCTATAATGAATTCATTAAAAGACAAACTACTCACAATTCCAATGTACCCAGAATTATCAGAAAAAGATATAGAAAATATTTGTACAGTAATAAATAATTTTTATAACTAATTATATTATAAATCATAATATAATTATGTTTAATGAAGACAATCATAATAAAAATAATACTAGCGAAACTGTTTACATAAGTCTTGGTAATTATTGTCTGACTTCGATGTTATTAAAAGACAATAATCTAAAGTATGAATCATATCCATTTGATTGGATGATTACTTGTATAGATAATATTACTCATGTATTTAATGATAATTTTGTTCAATTTACTAATAAAGAAAATTATATAAAAACGATTAAAAATAGTAACATTACCACAAAAAATAATTTTTATTTCTCAAAGACCAACGAATTATTTGGATCACAAATTTGTGACCATCAACATCATAATTTAATATTAGATGATGATTACCAATATTTATTAAGATGTATTGATAGATTAAAAAATGTATTTAATAATTATAAAAATGTAGTGTTTGTGATGATTCAACCATTATATTTAACTAATAAAAATGTTGATATTGAAAAAATAAAATTACTATATTCATCATTAAAAAAATATTTTTTAAATAAAAAATTTAAATTGTTGATATTTAATATTTGTAAAAAAGATAATGATAAATATATAGAAACAAAAATAAATGAAGAAACAATTTTGTACGAATTAGAAACATCTATGTGTATAGGTAAAAGTGGTATGTTCTATTTTGATAAAAAAGGTATAAATAAATTTTTAGAAATAATTAAATCTATTATCTAAATTATTATGAATCATTATAAATTATGATTCTAAAAAAATATCCAAATCATATTTTATCTCAATAGGTAATTTAATTGTGTCAATATCTCTTTTTTTATAATAATCATTCATAAGATTAAGTATCATAATTTCATTTTCTTTTATATAATTAGGAATTTTTAATGTATTTAATCTAGTACATTTATTATTTATAAAAATATAATATGGAAATACATTTTTTCCAACAAAATTATTTGCCCCAATCATGGAATATTGTCCAATTATTTTTTTTTGATGTATAAAAGCAGCTCCACCAATATTAGAATTATTTAGACACTTTACAAATCCACAAAGTGTTGAACGTGGATACATAGTAACATTATCACCAATAAAACAATCATGATTTATATGACAATCACATAATATTTTATTATTATTACCAATTGTGGTATTAACTTCAGTTCCACAAAACACAATATTTTTTACATGAAAAAAGTTATTATTACCTATAATAACTCCATATGTTTTTGTAAAATCATAATCTTGAAATGAACCATTTGATTGTACAGGATATTCACCAATAATATTACCATTATAAAAAATATTATTATCACCAATAATAGTATTTGGATAAATAATAACATCATCATAAATTTTATTATTGTTACCAATTTTTACATTATCATAAATTATTGCTTTTTTACTAATATAATTATTTTTTCCTATAAAAATATTTTTTTCCATAAAAGAGTATTATTTGTATAAGTTTATAATTAAATATTTAACTTCATTTTAATTTTATTAAAGACATTTTCTGGTGTAAAAATTTTTGATAACTCGTGACCATTTTTTCGTACATTATCATAATATTCTATATTTTCGAATATATAATTTATTTGTTTGTCCAAATCCTCATCAAAATTAATTAAATAACAATTAACATTATGAATAATATTTATTTCTTCCAAATATTTTTTCTCACTTAAAGGCATAACTAATAAAGAACCTGAAGCCAAAATTTCAAATGTTTTTAATAATATTATGTTAGTATTTATTAATGTACTAGAACCAAATGCTGTAACATATACACTAGATGTAAAACATGCAAAATATTTATTAAGATTCAATGAATAATTATTATCATTATTAACTATATCTTTAGAATTATAATTTAAAGTTGATAAATATTTATTACTTAAATTTGTTAAAGTAATTCTTTCTGGATAATTTTTACCTAAACAACCAGAAATTAAAATTTTGTTGATTGGATTTGGATTAATTTGTAAAATAGATTTTTCATAACAAGACCATAAATTTGTGTTAAACATAATATTATTTCCATATTCTTTATAATCAGTATTATGTAAAGTATTTAATTGTTCAATATTTAAAGAAAAAGTCAAAACTTTATGATTTTTTGCCTTAAAAACTGTTCTAATATATTTGTTATAAATCTCATGATTTCTCCATGGGTGGTACCAGAAATCAAACACACAAAAAACTAATAAACTTTTAATTTCTTTTAAATTTTGTAAATATTCAATAATCTTAAGGTCATATATTAAATTAATACTTTGATTATAAAAAAAAATTGTTGTGTTATTATTATTATTATTATTTATAAAATTAATAGTCTCGTTATAATCAAGACTTAATAAATTAGTACTACCTAAATATTTAAATAATAAATCATGAGATTTTGGATTATATATAACACTGTTTTTTCCCAGTATAACATAAATATTCATATAATATATTATATATATATATAATATATTTATGAACAAAGTTAATCAAATTAGTAATGCAACTAAAAAGAACAGATATCCTGAAATATTTTCTGAAATTAAAAATATTTTAGGTAATAATGTAAAAGAAATTTTATCATTTGGATGTTCATCAGGTTTAGAATGTGAAGCATTAAGTAATATATATTTTACAAATTCAAATATTACTGGATATGATATTTGTAAAGATATTGTTTTACAAAATTCGGGTAAAAATACTAATAACAAAATTAAATATATATCTGATTCAAAGTTATTAAAACAAAATAGTTATGATTTAATTTTTTGTATGTCAGTCTTATGTGTTTGGCCAGAAAGTATGGGTTTATATTCTATGAATAATTTTAATGAATCTTTAACAGATATAGATAAATTATTAAAAGTAAATGGTTATCTTTGCATCTATAATTCAAAATATCTTTTTACAGATAGTAAAATATCTAGTAAATATATTCCAATTGAAACTAATCATAAAGAAACTGGTTTTGTAACAAAATATTCAAATAATAATGTTATAAAAGATTACAAATATTATTTATTTAAAAAAATAATTTTTTAAAATTATCGCTATCCCATACTACTCTTAAAGTCAGAAATGTAAAACTAAAAAAATGAATATTTTTTTCAGGATAAAATTTTGTTTTTAAAATTTCATTTTCGTAATATAAATTACTAATAGCATTTGTTATACCAGTATTAGTTAAACATTTTAAATCACCACGTTCACTCCAAACACTAATTCCAACTATTATTTCTGGTTTATAGTTATAACCTAAAATATTAAAACCATCTAATTTTCCTTCATTCTTAATATAAATATGATAATTATATAAATCTTGTAAATCAAATCTTAATGTCATTTTTTTACTTTTAATTTCGTCTAATGTTTGCATTAAATCATTATATAACTTAATATTTAATTTCCAAAAATTTCCCTGAATATATCTATTCATTGGTACCATTATTTCGGAATTATCTTTAATTAATGGTCTTAGACTTATACATTTGCCTCCGTGTTCCACAAAACAATTTGTAATTGAATTTAAATATGATATATCATAAGTAATTATAGTATCTAAATCAACCCATATATAGTCAATTTTAAATTCATCATACAAGTCCTTATAAATATTAATTTTATTATATGATAAATTTAACCAATCATTTGTATACATTTTATCTTTAGTATTGTCATAATATTTTCTTGATTTAATATTAAAATTTTTTGTAATATTTTCATCTAAATTAAAATTAGTATAACAAATCATTTCATAGTCTTTAATATATTTTTTAATTGATTTTAATAATAATAATAATGATTTTTGTAATTCAACAGGTGTAAATCTTTTTATATCTACACAAAATGTATAAAAATATGTTTTCATGATATAATATAATATATATATTATATAAATTATAGGATGTCAAAAGATTATACAAATGAACAAGTTTCCAATAAATTTAAAATATTAGGCTTAATGTTAACAAGAGATGATACAATTTTATTAAATGATTGGTTAGATAAATATTATTCTATATTTGACAAAATTTCGGGTTTTAGATGGTTCGATTATAGATTTGGCTAAATCCAAAAGTTTATTAACAAAACCTAATATTGAATATTATAAAGATTCTGACTTTGAATTTGAAGTAATAAATGACCAATCATTGAGAGGTGTATTATTTGAAAAAATTAAACAATATATAAAAGAGGAAAATGATAATACATATGATTATTGGATAGTATGTGTTCATCCAGATCAATGAGAGGAGTAGTACCATCAAATATAAATAGAAAAAATTCAAGTTTGTTTTTTCCAAATTATTTACATTATAAAATTCAAGAAATAAATATAAATAATTTTGAAAAAGATGGAAAAATATTAAAATCAGTATGGTCAGGACTAAAATCACATTATCCTGAAGGACATCAATTTTTATCGGTATATGATTTTTTTCTTGAAAACCCAAGTGGTAGATACAAAGGACAAAAATTATTTAACTCAGATGATGGTCTTCCTGAATGTCTAAAAATATTATAATATATATAATATATATTATACAATTAATGATAAAAGATTTAACCATATTTTTCCCATATTATAATCAAGATAAAGCATTAGAATTTCAATTATCAAATATATCTAATTTTTCACAAGAAATCCTTAAAAAAATAAATGTACTAATAGTAGACGATGGTTCTCAAGATAAACCAGCATTTGAGATTATACAAAAATATATTGATAAAATTAATATAACTTTATATAGAATCAATGTTGATATAAAATGGAATCAACCTGAAGCTAGTAATATTGCACTAGAGAATACAAAAACAGATTATATGTTTAGAACTGATATTGATTCATTTTTTGATTCAGAAAATATAGAAAAATTATTTACACTTAATTTAGATGAAGAACAAGTATATCAATTACATAGAAAAAGTTATTATAACAAAACATATATTAAAAATATTCATCGAAATACATTTATATTTTCAAGAAAGATTTATTCAAAAATAAGATATAACGAATATTTTTCAGGAAATTATGGACAAGATGATAATGATTTGTATTATAGATTACAACAAAATTATAAAATATCAATACTTGATAAAGAGAAAATATTTTATTATGTAAATTCTACAGAATACAGTACAAAAAATCTTACAAGAGATACTGAAACTAATAAAAAAAAATTATTAGAAAAAAACAAACCATTTATAACTTTTGCTAATAAAGAAAATTATTTACTTTTAATTACAAATTCAAGAATAATAAAGAATGTTGAATGTTAAGGTTATTCCATAAATATCAACTCCAAATCAAAGAATATGAACAAATCTGTAACAAAATAAAATTATTTAGTAACAAGAATTTATTTATTTTCTACAATTATCATAATTAATAGTAAACCAATCAATTGTCAATTTAATACCTAAATTTATTTTAGTAAATATAAAATTATTATTGATATTATTTACACTAAGTAATTTAATAAGTTTACTATTATCAGCTGTTTTTTTATATTGACCATCAGATTTACTTTCGTCAAATACAATCATATCTTGATAATCAAATAATTTAGCAATAATTTCAGCCACATACTTAATAGACACCTCATCATTTTCACTAACTGATAAAATAATAGGTTCTTTATCATCATATTTTTCCAATATGTACACAAGTAATTTAGCTAAATCTTCAGAATAAATAAATTGTCTTAGTGGTTTACCAGTTCCAGCCACAATGAAAGGTGTATCTGTTTTTTTAGCCATATAACATTTATGAATAAGAGCTGGAATTACATGCGAATCATCTAAATTAAAATTATCATATTTTCCATATATATTTGTTGGAATAACACATATAAAATTACAACCATATTGCTCCTGATATGCTTTACACTGTACTTCCAATATTCTTTTAGCGTAAGCATAAGCATCATTAGACCAATGAGGAGGACCTTGATGTAACATTGATTCATTAATAGGATATTGTATATTATCAGGGAAAATACAAGTGCTTAAACAAGCAACCAGTTTTTTAACTCCAACTAAATGTGAAGCTTTTAATACATTAGTATTAATAGCTAAATTAGTTTCTAACATATCAACTTTATATTTAATATTTTTAAATAAACCTCCAACATTTGCAGCCAAGTGTATAACATAATCTGGTTTAGTAATTTCAAAAAATAATTTAGTTTCTTCCCAATTTGTTAGATTACATTCTTTACTTGATAAAAATACAAAATTATAATTAGGAAAATAAGATAAAACAGATTTTAATGCAGAACCTACTAAACCAGTACCACCAGTTACAAGAATTTTCATATATAAAATAATCTAAATTATATAAATTTATATTGAATTATAATAATAAATAATTATTAATATATAAATGAAAATTGCTTTTATAACAGGAATAACTGGTCAAGATGGTTCATATTTAGCAGAACTATTATTAGAAAAAGATTATAAAGTACATGGGTTGATAAGAAGAGCATCTAATATAAATACTCAAAGAATTGAGCATATATTTTCTAATCCAAATTTAAAACTACATTATGGAGATGTAACTGACGGGACATGTCTTTTTATGTGTTTGGCTAATATAAAGGAAAAATATCCAGGAATGACTAGATTAGAAGTATATAATTTAGCTGCTCAATCTCATGTAAAAGTTTCATTTGAGATGCCTGAATATACTGCTGATGCAGATGCTTTTGGTACCCTTAAATTACTAGAAGCAATCCGTTCAAACAAATTGGAAAATATTACAAGATTTTACCAAGCGTCTACATCAGAGCTTTATGGAAAAGTTCAAGAAATTCCTCAAAAAGAAACGACACCATTTCATCCTAGAAGTCCATATGGTGTAGCAAAGCTTTATGCATATTGGATAACAAAAAATTATAGAGAAGCTTATGGAATGTATGCTTGTAATGGAATTTTGTTTAATCATGGTGGAGTTAGACGCGGACATAATTTTGTAGAAAGAAAAATAACTTTAGGATTAGGAAAGATTTTAAGAGGTGAAACTGACCGATTAATAATGGGTAATTTAGATTCACAAAGAGATATAGGTAGTTCAAAAGATTATGTAGAAGGCATGTGGATGATGTTACAACAAGATAAACCAGAAGATTTTATCTTAGCTACAGGAAAAATGTATACAATTCGTGAACTAATTGAGATAGCTTTTGGATTGAAAGGATTTGAAATAGGATGGAAAGGCACAGGAGTATCAGAAATTGGTTATGATAAAAAAACAGGAAAAGAGATAATATTTGTAGACCCAAAATATTTTAGACCAGCTGAGGTTGATTTATTATTAGGTGATCCAACGAAAGCAAATAATGTATTAGGATGGGTAGCCAAAACAAAAATAGAAGATTTATTAAAAGAAATGGTAGAACATGATTGTAAATAATATTTTTTTTTATATAATTTTTAATATTTAAGTTAAAAATATTATAATAATATTATAATAATAAAATGATACCTTATGGAAAACAAACAATTGACCAAACAGATATTGATGCTGTACTTAAAGTTTTTGAGGAAAATGAAATGTTAACTACAGGAAAATACGTACCTGAATTTGAAAAAAAAGTATGCGAGTATATAGGAGTTAAATACGGTCTAGCTGTAAACAGTGGTACAGCAGCATTACATTTAGCAACATTTGCTTTAGATATAAAGGAAGGAGATGAAGTTATTGTACCAGCAATATCATTTGTAGCTTCAGCAAATTGTGTACTTTATCAAAAAGGGACACCAGTTTTTTGTGATGTAAACCAAGAAACAATGTGTATAGATCATACCAAAATAGAAAAATTAATAACAGATAAAACAAAAGCTATTGTGATAGTTGATATGTGTGGTCAACCATGTGATTATGATGAGATAAAAGAAATAGCAGATAGACATAATTTAAAGATAATACATGATGCAGCTCATTCAATTGGAGCAGTATATAAAGATAGAAAAGTTGGTTCATATGCAGACATTACAATTTTATCCTTTCACCCAGTTAAAACAATAACAACATGTGAAGGAGGAATGATGATAACAAATAATGAAACATATTATAAAAGAGCTCAAGCATTTAGAACCCATGGAATATCAAGAGATTTTAAAGAAAGAGAAAAACAAAACACACATTATTACGAGATGCAGCATTTAGGTTTTAATTATAGAATACCTGATGTATTATGTGCACTTGGTATTTCCCAATTAGCTAGACTTGATGAATTTGTAAATAGACGTAATCAAATAGCTCGATTATACGACGAATTATTTGTCAATATAAAAGATAAAGTAACTCCAATAGTTAATAAATATATATCAGCATATCATATTTATGTATTAAAATTTAATATAAAATCAATAGGGAAAACACGTGATGAAATATTTAAGGAATTAAAGGGAAAAGGAGTTGGTGTAAATGTACACTATATGCCGATATATTTACATCCTTATTACGAAGAATTAGGATATAAAAAGGGGTTATGTCCAGTAGCAGAAGAATTATACGAACAAATAATAACTATACCAGTTTATCCACTTTTAACAGATGACCAAGTCAAATATGTATATGAAAAAGTTGTAGAAGTTGTAGGATAGAATAATTTTTCGAAACAATTTAAAAATATTGTTGATAATATAAAATATAAATATATGTTTTTTACTACAAAAAAAGAAATAATAGAAAGAAATTATTTAAAAGAAATTATCGAATTAAAAAAAACATTTTGGAATCATGATTACGAATCTCAATATAATTGGTTTTTAAATAATATAATTTCAGATGATATTCATTATTTGTATTATGAAGAAAATAGGTTAATTGGATATGGTGTAAAAAGAGTTTTTAAAAGTTACACAATTATAGATACCATAATAGTTTTAGAAGAATTTAGAGGTAAAGGTATTGGATATAAAATTGTAAAAGAACTAATTAATAAAGAAGATAAACCAATATATTTATTGTGTGAAGAAAAAAATATAGGTTTTTATAAAAAAAATGGTTTTTCAGAAGAAAATAAAGTAGTTTTTAATGACAAGGAAATTTTAAATCTAAAAATAATGTCTAAAAATAAAAATAATGAAGAAAATGAGTATATATACTATAATCATTTTACAGATTAGAATAATAGTTAATAATTTTAGTAATAATAAACTGTACATCATCATCAGTAATACTATAAAAAATAGGTAATCTTAAAAGAGTATTTCCAAATCTTTCAGCATTCAACAATGTTTGGGGATTATTAGATTTAAGATAATATTCAGATTGATGCAAAGGTATATAATGTGTAGTTGTCATGATATTATTATTGGTTAAATATTTTTTAAGATTAAACAAATTATCTTTATTTTCAAAAAGTAAATAAAAAATATGATAATTACCTGTGCAATTATTAATTTTTTTACATGTAATAAAATCTTTATTTTGGATTTTATTTAATTCCTCATAATATTTTTCCCAAACATTTTTTCTTTTTTCCATAATACAATTTATTTCTTCAAATTGACAATATAAATATGCAGCATTAATATCAGATAATAAATAAGAAGAGCCCTTGTCAATCCATTGGTATTTAGTAACTTCTCCCTTAAAAAATTTGTTTCTATTTGTACCTTTTTCTCTAATAACTTCAGCTCTATCAATAAATTTATCATCATTAATTACAAGAAGACCTCCTTCACCACAATTAATATTTTTTGTTTCATGAAAAGAAAATGCAGACATAGCACCAAAGCTACCTAATGGTTTATTTTTATAATAAGAATGTATAGCTTGTGCTGCATCTTCCAATAATACAATATTATATTTTTCACAGATATCGACTATCTTATCCATATCACATCCCCAACCAGCATAATGAACAATACATAATGCTTTAGTTTTTTCAGTAATTTTATCAATGATTTTATCAGGGTCAATGTTAGGATTGTCATCACAGCTATCAACAAATATTATATTTGCACCAAATTTAACAAAAGCATTAGCTGTACTAACAAATGTGTATGATGGTATAATAATTTCATCTCCATCTTTAATATTTAACAACATAGCCATCATTTCTAGTGAATGTGTACAAGAGGTTGTTAATAAAGCGTTGTTAAAGTTATATTTATTTTTTAAAAAATCATAAATTTTTTTTGAAAAAACTCCATCTCCAGATTGAGTATTATTTTCAAAAGTTTGTTTAATATGTTCTAAACATTTATCATTAAAATATGGTTTATTAAATAATATAGTATTCATATATTTATATTTATAGAATAATATATTTATAATATATAATATAAATGTTATTAATAACTCAATTATTATATTATGAAATAGTCTATCTTGACGAATGGATAGATTTTCATAAAAAACAAGGATTTGAATATTTTTATGTATGGATAAGATATGGTACTCTTGAATTTGGAACTACAATAGAAAGGGATGATAATAAATTCAACAATATAAAAGATAAATACAGTAATGAACCTAATATAGTATTTTATCATACAGATAAAGACAGATATATACATGTAAAACATTTTTTTAATGAAAAAACACATTTAAAACATTTAAATGATTGGTGTGCTATTTTGGATATTGACGAATTTATACATTGTCCTGTTCCAGGAAAGAAAATATGTGATATTGTTGAATTTTATAATTTAAAAAATATAGATGCAGTTTATGTAAATTGGGTATGTTTTGGTTCTAATGGTATAATAGATAATCCATCTTATAAAGTAGTAGATGTTTTTAAAGAAGGAACTGATATTTATAGCACATCAAATTATCAAGGAAAAACATTTTTTAAAGTTAAAGATTATAAAAATATACCTGAAACACCGGGACTTCATAAACTAATTTTTATTGATAAATATTATGCAAATAATGGTGTAGAATTTGATGAGTGGAATAATAAAAATAAAGAAATAGCATTAAATAAAGGTTTTGATATAGTTAAAATTAATATTGGAAATAAAAATTTTCCACCATCTGTAAATTATCATTTGTATCCTGTTGAACATTCTTTGTTAATAATAAATCATTATATGATTAAAAGTCTAAAAGAATATGAAAATAAAATAAAACTTAATCCTAAATATAAACAAAGATATCAGATGGAAACTTTAATTAATATTAATAAAACAAATAAATTTATTCTTCCAGATTACACAAAAAGATTAAATATTTTTGATAAAGTTTATGCTAAAAATGATAAAAGTTTACCTTTATATAAAATTAAAGAGGTTATTAGTAATGATACTTCTTATATATATCTTAATTTTACTGATAGTATCAATAATATGGATAAACATTATGTATTATTTGATATAAATGATATTGCAGGTTATATATCAAGTAGAGATTTTGGTGAATTTATATTATATGGAAACTTGGTAATTAAAGATGAGTATAAAAATAAAAATTTAGATTTAAAAAAAATAAAAGAAATAATATCGAATGAAAGTAAAACAGTAATAATAATAACAAATTCTGAAGATAAAATATTATTTAATGATTTAGGTCTTGAAATAAAAGACAATATTAAATGTTCAAATGAAAATATAATTATTCTAAGCAAAAATGTGTCTAATAATGTAAATTTGGATGAAAAATTAAAGTCAATAGATAATAATTATAAAAATAAATATATTAAGTACAAATTAAAATATTTAAACTTAAAAAATAGATTTTAGATAAAAATTAATATAATTTTTATAAATGTAAAATTATAAATATATATGTATAATATAAATGTTATTAATAACTCAATTATTATATTGTGAAATAGTCTATCTTAATGAATGGATAGAATTTCATAAAAAACAAGGATTTAAATATTTTTATGTATGGATTAGATATGGTAAATTAGAAGGTGGTTATGAAATACGAAAAGATGAAAATGAGTTTAAACAAATAAAAGATAAATATAATAATGAACCGAATATAGTATTTTATCATACAGACAAAGACAGACATATACATGTAAAACATTTTTTTAATGAAAAAACACATTTAAAACATTTAAATGATTGGTGTGCAATTTTAGACATAGATGAATTTATACATTGTCCTGTTCCAGATAAAAAAATATGTGATATTGTTGAATTTTATAATTTAAAAAATATAGATGCAGTTTATGTAAATTGGATATGTTTTGGTTCTAATGGTATAATAAATAATCCAGATTATAAAGTGGTAGATGTATTTAAAGAAGGAACAGATATTTATAGCACATCAAATTATGGAGGAAAAACATTTTTTAAAGTTAAAAATTATAAAAATATACCAAATATTACAGGTATTCATAGATTATTATTTATTGACGTAAAAAAATATTTCACCAACAACGGTATAAATTTTTTAAAATGGAACAAGATGAATAGCGATATATCAAAAAAAAGAGGAATAAATCTAGAAAAAATTAACAACAGGGGAAAAAAACATCCTGGAGACAATATATTTTTGTATCCAATACCATATCCATTATTAGTTATAAATCATTATACTGTAAAAAGTTATAATGAATATCAGGGCAAAATTAAACGTAATCCAAAATATATAAAACAACGATACAATATGGATTTTTTTAATTTAATAAATGGTCACAAAAAATTTATTTCTCCCGATTATACAAAAAGATTGGATATTTTTGATAAAGTTTATTTTAAAAATGATAAAAGTTTACCTACAAATAAGATTAAAGAGATTATTAGTAATGATACTTCGTATGTATATTTAGATTATATAAATAATATTGATAAAATAGATAAGCACTATATATTATTTGATATAAATGAAATTGTAGGTTATATATCTTGTAGAGATTATGGAGAATTTATATTATACGGAAATTTGGTAATTAAAAATGAGTATAAAAATAAAAATTTAGGTATTAAAAAAATAATAGAAGAAATATCAAAAGAAAGTAAACCAGTAATAATAATAACGAGTGCTAATGATAAAATATTATTTAATGATTTAGGTTTTGAAATAAAAGATAATATTAAGTGTTCAGATAAAAATATAATTATTCTTACAAAAAACATATCAGAAAATATAAATTTGGATGAAAAATTAAAGTTAATAGATAATAATTATAAAAATAAATATATTAAGTACAAATTAAAATATTTAAAGTCAAAAAATAGATTTTAGATAAAATTTCAGTCACTATATTGATTTATAATATCTGTAACTAAATTTTTATATTTTTTGATATTCTTTAACAATATTTGTGATAATATTATTTAAATTTTCTTCTACAGTGCTTTTAATAAAAAATTGTTTATCATTTTTATATTCAATTTCTCCATTAAAATATTTTTTAATAGTATCCTTAAAAACTTCTTGTTTAAGAATTTTATCGTTATCAAATAAATCTTCAATAAAAGATAAATTACCATACATAGTATTATATCTAGCTCCCCCTAAACAAAATTTTAACCAATCATACTTTTTTGAACTAATATAAAACACAGGTTTTTTATATGAAAAAAATATATTTCCCGCACTTGTATCACTAGTTATAATACACGCATCAGAATATTCGATAAGTTCTTCAGTATGTTTATTATCAGCAATTATAACTTTTTTAAGATGAGTTATTGGTGGTACATCTTGTTTAACTAAATCACTTCTAAAACATGTATTACCCCATTCTTTTTCATCATATTCAAATCTATATCTTTTAACTATTATTTTATACCCTAAAGATTCTAATATTTCAGCAATTTCATCCATATTATAATAAAATAATCTATTTGGTTTATAAATTTTCCACCACAATTTATCATTTTCGTTAATACCATAACATTCTGATATTGTTTTTTTAATAGATTTATGACCATCTTGTTGATTCCAAAAATCTTTCCAAAATGAAAGCTTTTCTTTTGCAGGATAAAATACGATTAGTTTGTATTTTTTATCAATTTTGTAATAATTATATAAATCATCTTTACTAATTAATTTCTGTTGTGGAAGTATTGGAAATTTTTGTAAAAATTTTTTATTTTCGTTATAAGCGTAAGGATAGTAGTTTGAATTGCTCATACCAAAAACATATAGATAATAACCATAATAATGAACTGGTGGTAAAAATAATAAAATTTTTTTTAATAATTTTTCATCCTCTTGTTGATTACCAGTCAAATTTAATATATTATTAGTTAAATATTTATCCCATTTTTTGTAAAAGGTAGGACAAAAATAATCCGAACACAAAGTAGTTTGTGTATATGATACAATTTTATTTTTTTTTAAAAAATTAATTACCACATCATACCAAATTTTAATGAAAGGAGTATGATTGATAATATTCGCAAATATTATTCCATCATAAATATCTGGTAGTTTATTTAAATCATTAAAAAAATTTTTCTCTTCTTTGCCTTCAATAATTCCTAAATTTAAACTAAAATTATAAATATCAAAACTTAATTCATAAGACTTATTGTCAATTGTTATTGTGGAAAAATTTTTTTTTAAAATATTATTTAAAAAAACGATATTATCAAGTGTCCAAAATGGACCATTATAAGCAAAAATTATTTTCATCAATAATATAATACTTACATAAAAATATTTATTATAAATATTTGAAAATATCTTTATATAAGAAATCATATTTATTGAATTTATTAACAATATAAACTGCTTTTTCATAATCTTGTAGTGTATCAATAGACGTCTTTATTAATTTATATTTATTTATATCAATATTTTCTGGTTTATAAGAGTAAAATCCAATATTAAATTTGTCATTAAATTTCTCAGTGGTTCTTATTAAACCAGTAGCATGCTCTCGAAAAGCTGGATCTAACTCGTTCTCCCATAAATATTTTAAAAATTTAAAATTAAATATCTCTAAACCACTACCCTCAGGTATTATTCCATCTTTTGAATGATTTGATATATAATCAAATGAATTACTTTCATAAAAGTTTATCATATCATTAATAATAGTAGGGTCTACAAATGGACAATCTGATGTCACTCTTATTATTTTTAAACCATCTGTATTAAAATTTTTAGCTACTTGATAATATCTATCCAATAAATCATCTTCAGAACCTCTATAATAGTTTATATTTTTACTTTTAAAAATTTCTTCTAATATATCATTTTCTTTATTTGTTGATGTCGCAATAATCACATCATCTACATTAGCTTGTTTACATCTATCATATGACCAAAAAATAATTTCCTTGTCCAATAATTTTTTTAAAATCTTACCAGGTAATCTTGTAGACCCCATTCTTGCTTGTATAACAACTATGTACATAATTTATAAGTTATTAATAAAATTATTTTTCATTTTATACTTATTATAATATATTAACTTTTTTAATTCCAGTCTAAAATATTTATAGCTTTGTTATCGATATAATAATCAGCAAATGGTTTTCCAAAATGTAGTTCGTGATATTTAACACACCATTTTTCCAGTTGAAATTTTGTTAATTCTGACCAATCTTTTTTACTGGTATAACCTCTTGAAGTTAATAATACTATTTTATTACCATTATCATATAATCTATTAATTTTTTCTATAACTTTTGTTATTGGTTTAGCATCTTCATATTGACAATTTTCAGTACATAATGTACCATCAATATCAATACAATAAATTTTATTAGTTTCTACAAGTTCTTTACCAAAAAATTTACCATTTTCAATATAACCTATCATATCGGTACTATAACGCAACATTACTAAATTATCAGATATATTTGATTTATTTGAATTTAATAAAAAGTTAGTTTCTGAAGCTAATAAATTAATTAGTATATTAGGTGAATTTAAACCCGAAACAATCCCTAAATTCCCAGCTCCTCCAAATCTTGGATTGATTTCAATAAATTTTATTTGATTATCTTTATAAAAACATTGAATTGTATTGTGACCTATTAATTTTAGTTTATTTCCCAATTCTTTACAGGAATTTTGTATATACTCATTTAAGAATACTTTTGACACACATGATTCTCCTGATACCACACTAATTCTTTCTCTTGGAACACAATTAATATAATTTCCTTCATAATCTGCTAAATAATCTACTGTATATTCTTTCCAATCGATATATTCTTGTACAACATAATCATCAAAATCCAGTTTATTCAGTTCTTCTTGGTTTCTAATAATTTGTATACCAAAACCAGCTGCTCCTCTTGTAGGTTTTAAAAATACAGGAAAATTTACAATATCATCCTTATTTTTATAAGTTATTGGTATTGAAAAGTTATTTTGTTCACAAAATTCAACAAACTTCATTTTATCCTGACATATTTGTAGTGTTTCAATATTACTAATCATAACCTTACAACCAATTTTTTCAAAAATATTTTTATTAAGTGAATAAAATTCTAATTCTCCACATCTAGTAGGAATAATTAATTTTATCCCATATTTTAGACAATTCCCGATAATAAAATCTAAAAATCCTGGTGAACTTAAAGATGGACTTAAAAAATAATCATCTGCAACAAATAAAGTTGGGGAATTTATATTCATATCAGTACATATTATTTTTCCACCTAAATTATTTACAATTGTCTTAAAAGATTTAACTAATAATACTTTTCTTGAACTACTAGTAATTAAAATATTCATATATTTTATTTAACCATTAAAAATTTTAACTTATTAGAATTTAATATTTGTAAAAGATGTTGGAGTTCCATAAACTACATCTTCTGACACAGTTTTTCCAATTATATCCCAGTAATATTTAGTATGGAGTCCATTACCAGGTCTAACAGATCTCACACAAGTTTCATCAATTATATCACCAGCTTTCATATCCTTAGTAAAAAACAGCGAACGTCTAAATTTTTTCATTTCTTGTTCACCTTTAACACCTCCATAAGTAACTTTACCAAAAGTTTGTTCAACTATTCTAATTGAATCAATCATTTGTTTAAATTCATGTGGTTCTAAAGAAAATGCATCATCTGGAGAACCAGATTGTCTTGATAAAGTAAAATGTTTTTCTATAACTCGAGCTCCCATACAAACACTAGCAATTGGAACTTCAATACCAAGAGTATGATCAGATAATCCACCAATTACACCAAATGTATCCATCATATTTTTTATTGTGATTAGATTTGCATCAGAAGGTTTAGCTGGATATTCAGCTGTACATTTTAACATACATATTTCTTTTGTTCCATTAGTTCTTAATACATTAATTGCCTCTTCTAATTCTCCAGCTGAAGCCATACCGGAAGAAATAATAACAGGTTTTCCTGTTTGGGCAATTTTTTTTATTAAAATATGATCGGTAATTTCACTTGATGCAATTTTATAACAAGGAACACCTAATGATTCAAGGAAATCTACAGCGGTAACATCAAAAGGAGTTGAAAATGCATCCATACCCAATTCCTTAGCTTTATTAAATAATTGTTCATGCCATTCCCATGGAGTATAAGCTTTTCCATATAAATCATATAAATATTGGTCATCCCATAAATGAGTTCCCTTAATTTTAAATATATCAGTTTTACAATTTAGGGTGATTGTGTCTGGGGTATAAGTTTGTAATTTAATTGCATTAGCGCCAGCTTTTGCTGCCTCTTCTATTAATTTTAATGCTACATTGATATCTTGATTATGATTTGCTGATAATTCAGCAATAAAATAAGTATTTTTTAAATTAGTAAAAACCATAGTTTATATATGATAAATTATTATTAATATTTTTTTAATCAATATTATTATTTATGAATTTATAAAATTTAGTTATTAAATCATTAATTGTACAAATATTAAATTCTTCTAGTTGTTGTATGTTTTGATTATCAACAATTTTTAAACAAATTTGGGGTACATTCATAAAATATCTTTCATATGCCGTAATAGATAACGAACCTATACATAGATCTGTTTCCAAATATAATTCTATTAATTCATCATAATTCAAATCAAATAAAATACTATAATTAGGTATATTTGAAATATATTCCTTAATATCTTCCATATAATTATTAGCTTTTCCTATTATAATTTTAACATTAAAATAATTTATTTTAACTAGTTCATTAATTTGTTTGATAATTTTTAAAGTATAATTTTGAGGATCGGAACCTCCTAACATTATACAAATATTTTTTACTTTGTCGTTATATTTTTGCTTTTTAACATTAATAAATTTTTTATTTAGTATAATATTTTTAACCCCACATTTAATTTCGGTTGCCGAATTTAAGTTTAGTTTTTTAAGTTTTTCTTTATCATCTGAATTATAATTAATAAAAATATCACAATAGTGTGAATATTCAAAAATATCAGTTATAACAGTTAATTTTTTGCAATATTTTTTTATTTTTTCTTCTAAAACATGGTCTATACCGTAATGGTCTATTATTATTTCGTCGTATTTATTATTTTCAACTAAACTAATTAATTCATTAATTTCTTTTAAATATTCACAACCAATCCATGTTCTGTAATTATTAATTTCTGGTTCAATATCATAGTCAAGTAATATTAAATTATGTTTGTTTTTTAAAATTTTTTCAGAAATATTCATTTGAAAATTTCTACAAACAAATGTATATGAATTTTCTGGATAATATTCACATAAATTTATACACCTCATTATATGTCCAGTACCTATAATATTAGAACTATCACATCTAATTAATATATTCATTATTAATTTTATATATAAATTAAAAAATATACTTTTACTCAAGTATATTTTTGTTAATCTTTATATATAAATGTCTTTAATTTCAGAATTAATTACTAGGAAAAAAAATGGTGAAAATATAAGTTTATTTTTAAAAAATAATACTGAATTAAGTGAATTTGAGAAAATTAGTATTCAGTATGAATTACAAAGTGGAGAATATATTCAGGGATATTTTTCTAACTATGATGAAAAATATAAAATATTATCACAATACTTATATTCTTTTAGAAAAATTTTAAATGATTTATACAATAAAGAAAAAATTTATCTATTAGATGCAGGTTCTGGAGAGTCTACAACTATTTTATTCATACTAAATAATTTGGATTACTATCCTAATTTACATATAATTCAATACGAATCATCATTCTCAAGATTATTATTAGGAAAAGATTTTTTAACAAAAAACATAAAATATAATTATGATATAGAATTTATTAATGGAAATTTAGAAGAATTACCTTTTGGAGATAATTCAATAGATATTATATTTACATCTCATGCAATAGAGCCAAACGGAAAAAATCTAAAATCAATATTAGAAGAATTTACAAGAGTATGTTCAAATACTTTTTTATTATTCGAACCAAGCTATAATTCTAATTCAGATGAAGGTAAAAAGAGAATGGATAATTTTAATTTTTTTAAAGATTATCAAATGCTTGAATATTTTGAAAATAAAAATATTAAATTATTAGAAAGTGAATTATTAGAATATAATGTTAATAAGCTTAACCCTACAAAAAAATTTGTTTTTAAAAAAAATATTGATATACCTACAGATTTTAAATTGGTATGTCCTAAATTTAAGGATTGTCTACTTAATAAAAATGATTATTTAATTTCAAAAGATAATTATTTAACATATTTTATTATAAAGAATATTAAAATTTTAATATCACAAAAATCAATTTTTACAACTAAATTATAAATCTAAAAGGTGTAATTACTTTAATTATAATTTATAATTATGTTAATTTCAAAAAAATTATTTAAATGCTCAAATATATAAATATATATTCAAATGATAGAAAAATTATTTAATGAAGTAAAAAATATGATTGATGGTAAAATTATTTTTATTACAGGTGGAACAGGTACCTTTGGACATAAAATTACTGATACAATTTTAAATAACTATAACCCAAAAAAACTAATTATCTTTTCAAGAGATGAATTTAAACAATTTAATATGAAACAAATATTTCCTGAATCTAAATATTCTAATATAAGATATTTTATTGGTGATGTAAGAGATTATGAGAGATTATTAGTTGCAACTAAAGATGTTGATATCATTTTTCATGCAGCAGCTATGAAACAAGTTGATACCATAGAATATAATCCTCATGAAGCTATTAAAACAAATATTAATGGAACTGAAAATGTTATTAAGGCTGCTATTACTAATAAAGTAAAAAAAGTAATTGGTGTAAGTACAGATAAATGTGTTAGTCCTGTAAATTTATACGGAGCTACAAAATTATGTTTGGAAAAATTAATTATTCATGCAAATTTAATGGCTGGAAAAGATTCTACAATTTTTAGTGTATTAAGATATGGAAATGTTATGAATAGTAGAGGAAGTGTAATACCTTTATTTCAAAAACAAAAAGAACAAGGTATCTTTACAATTACTGATGAAAAAATGACTAGATTTACTCTAACTATTGAACAAGCTATTAATTTTGTATTAAATTGCTCAAGTATTATGATAGGGGGTGAAACTTTTGTTCCAAAACTACCTAGTTATAATATTTTACAATTAGCAAGATGTATAGCAGATAATTCTGAATATCAGGTTAAAATTATAGGTAAGAGACCTGGTGAAAAGCTACATGAAGCAATGATATCTGCTTCTGAAAGTTATAAAACTATTGAGTTAGATGATTATTATGTAGTAACTCCTGAAATTAAAATAAACAAGAATTATGTGGAAAAATATGGAGACAAATACCTTACAGAAGGTTCAGAATATTCTAGTGGTAACAACTATTTGATTGAGGATGAAACTCTTAAACAATTAATTAAACAAGATTAAAAGTTTTTTATATTATTCCTTTTAATCCATCAATAAAATTTATTTTAATTTCCCATCCTAAATTTTTTAATTTTTGATTAGATATATAATATCTCTTATCATTAAATGGTCTGTCTTTTATATATTCAATCCATTCTTCATAATCTTCTGTTTTTTTTATCATTCTAATTAAAATTTTAGCTACTTCTAATACAGAATATTCCATATTCTCATCACATCCAATATTATAAATCTCTCCTAACACTCCTTTTTCTAATATTATTTCAAAAGCCCTTGCTGTATCTTCTGCATGTAAAAATGCTCTTACACATGAACCATCTCCTTGTATTGTTACTTTTTTATCCTCTTTTAGTAATTTTATGAATCTTGGAACTAGTTTTTCTGGATATTGATTTGGACCATATACATTATTTCCTCTTGTAATTATTATGGGCATATTATAACTATGGTAATAAGCTTGAGCTATTAATTCTGCACCAGCTTTTGTTGCTGCATATGGATTAGTTGGACACAATATTGAATGTTCTGTTTTGTGTTGTTCATTTTCTTCTAACATTGATTCACCATATACTTCATCAGTTGATACATGAATAAATCTTTCAATTTTACCATATGTTCTACATACTTCTAATAATGTATGAGTACCTAATATATTATCATGGGTAAATTGTAATGAATCATCGAAAGAATTTTGTACATGAGATTGTGCTGCAAAATGTACTACATGTGTTATTTTATTTTCCTCTACTACATATTTTACAAAATTTATATCACATAAATTGCCCTTTATTAATTTGTAATTAGTCGATAGTCTAACATTTTCATCTACATTATTTTCATTAGCACAATAATACATTGCATCAAAATTAATTATATTGTATATATTCGATTTTGATACCCAATTAATAAAATTTGACCCTATAAAACCACATCCTCCTGTAACCAATAAGTTAATCATTGTATTTAATTTATATAATAATTGTGTTTAAATTTATTTTTGTACATTGACGATATTAAAATTTGGATTATTTATTGGTACTATATCTTCTATTTTATATTTGGGACCAGCTGGACCAAACCAAATATTTCCAAACCAATATTTTGAGTCTGGATTAAAATTGTATATTTCATTTAAATAACAAGTCCATAAACTGTAAGATGAATTAACTAATACCCTTATATCTGTATAACACATTAATGCAAATTGGTCTTCATCATCTTTACTATATTTATCTGCTAGTATTATTTTTTCCCTTGGTACCACATTACTTAACATTTTATATGCTTGAACCGAATCATCACTAAATAAAATTATCTCATATTCGTCTAAGTTATATTTTGTAAGTACCTCTCTATAGTATGATATCGGGTAATTATAGAAAAAATTTTTGTATTTAACATAATCTGTTAATCTTATATGTACAGCAATAGTCTTTTTACCTAAATCTTTTATAATCTTTTGAAATTTTGTAAATTTTTCATTCGGTATATTGAGGTATTCTTTAATTTTATCTCGATTATGCCAGAAAAATTTATATGACTGAAAGTATCCATCTCTTCCTCCATCAATTAAATAATTGGTGTTTGGTTTTAGTTCTATTTTATCATACCAAAAATTCTTTTGTTTAATCTTCTCACAACCATTAATTGATATGCCCGATTTTTTTTTTATTTTATCATTATTAAAAATAATATATTTTGATATATTTGGTCTGGAAGTTTCTGTACTCTTTAATTCTATTTCTAATTCTAATCCATAATCTATACTTAGAGAAAGTGCATTAAATATAAAAAATAATTGATTTCCAAATCCACATACTATTTTTTGAACAAGTTTTGGCATTGTTTATTATAATAATTAAAAATATAATATATATTTATATATTACTTTTATTGTCAATGATTGATATTTATGTTATTAATTTAAATAAAAGACCTGATAGATGGGAACAAATTAAAAAATCATTTGCATATCCTAATTTAAATTTAATACGGGTCGAAGCTGTTGAAGAAAAAAGAGGTTGGGTCGGATGTTTTAAATCTCATAAAAAATGCATACAGATTGCTAAAGATAAAGAATTACCATATATAATCGTTATGGAGGATGATTGTATACCTTTTGATAATACAGATTTTATTGATAGATTTATTAAGATGATTGAATATTTAGATACAAATAATGATTGGAATATTGTTATTGGAAGTACTGCAACAATTACTCCTAATTCTTTTGACAATGTTATACAGTTTGCTGAAAACAATTATTTTGTTGAGTTTACTAGAGCTTATATGGCGCATCTTATTTTTTATAATCAAAATGTTTATGATTTATATCTTAATGAACAAATTACTAGACCTGTAGATGAATTTTGGTTTGGTAAAATTAAGGCACTAATTCCTGTTCCATTTATCGCTAAACAATTACCTGGTTTTTCTAATATTATTAATAAAGATAAAAGTGATGAAAAAAGAACTCAAGAGGCAAATTCATTACTCAAAATCCATTTATTGAGAACACTGAATAAAAAAAAATAATTTTTATTGGTAAATGTAAAAATATTATATAAAATATTTATATAAAGTATGACTAAAATTAAATGTACAAAATTAGAGTTTACTAATACACCACCAAATGACCAACAATATTTTGATATTAATACTGAAAAATATGGAGAAAAAATTCATTGTGTTGCTAAAGCAGCAGGTAGAAAAGGTATAAATTATTTTTCTTCAAGAATTAAATTTACTGTTAACTCTACTTGCTATCCTCCTAAAATTACTAATATTAATATTGTTGATGTAACTCATATTGGTAAGACTGATAACCCTATTAAAAAATGCGGTAAATATCATTATTATTATAATATTAATTGTCCAGATTATACTAGTTCATCCAGTTGTTCATCATCGTCTTCATCTTGTCCTAGTTCTTCAATTATTGATGATGAATTTGAACAAGTAATTTATGATGATATTAAATTAATGTTTAATACTGCTAGTGTTACAATTTATGGATGTTATCTTAGAGTAGTATTTACTCTTCCAGGAAATTCTATTGATACTATGTGTATGAATGTTAGAATTGGAACTAATGACTTTTCAAGAAGTTCTGATAGTAGTTTATGTAATTCATGCTCACTTTCAGCAATTAATATTAAACCATGTTCTAATTCATCTTGTTCTGATTCAAGCTCATCTAGCTCATCTAGTTCATCTAGTTCATCAAGTGATTCTTGTGATTCAAATACTACTAAAATATTAAAAATAATTGCTTGGGGTATTGTTGTATGTTTCGTTATATATTTTATTAAAAATAAATGTCAATTAGGAACATGTTTACCACCAGTTGATGCTACTAGATTTATGAATATTGCATCAAATTCATCAAATATCACTAGTATAATTTCAGGTTTATTTAAAAAAAACAAAAACCAATCAAATGATAACAAACAAATTATAGATTCATCTGTTCAAAATACAATAGTTAATTCTCAAGAAGAATCTATCTAGTATTATTTATCTCAAAATTCTGGAAAGTATATGGATTTAGTAGAAAAAACTAATTAGTTCTTATTGAATTTATATAATACCTAATATATTTATTATATTATGTATTAGATTCTATACAAAAAATTGATAGAATAATATTTATCTATTAAATAATAATATCATTAAATCATTATATTATTATGGCTAAAAAAAGTTTAAAAAAATCATCAAGTTCATCAAGATCATCAAGTTCATCAAGATCATCAAGTTCATCAAGTTCATCCAGTACATATGAAATTACTGAATCAAATCCTGATGCTGAAATACTTTATAATAAAATAAAGGAAACAATTGAAGAAAAAAAGATAATACTAGAAAAAATTAGAGGTAATTGTTTATTACATAAAGAAAAAATAACTAGTATTACTAATTCTATTTATGAACTAAACAAAATGATTAAAATATTTATAATTCTTAAAAATGAAAATAAAATTAGTCCTGAAGAAGAACTAATTTATACTAGAACTAAAAATGATATTAAAAATCTTTCAATTCAATTAGATGATGAAAATAAAAGTCATAAAACAATTGAATTATTAAAGGATAAAACAAAATTAGAAATAAGTGAATATGAAAAATTATTACCTTATAACTCAAATTATTCTTTTTATTCTAGTTCAAGTAGAAAATCATATAAAAAATCATCAAAAAAATAATATAAACCATCAACTAATATTATTTTATTCAACACATACACTTCTTAAAATTATTTCTGTAACTAAATAAGGATCTAAATTTGAAGCTGGTCTTCTGTCTTCAAGATAACCACAACCATCTTTAGATACATTTAATGGTATTCTTATACTTTTACCACGATCTGAAATACCCCATGAAAAATTATTAATTGAACTTGTTTCATTAAATCCAGTTAATCTTTTCTCATTGTTTTTTCCATATACTTCCATATGAGATTTATGAGTTAAAGCTAATTTTTCACAAGCTTTTTTTATATGTTCAATACCACCTGGTTTTCTCATATCCTCAGTAGAAAAATTTGTATGACCTCCAGAACCATTCCAATCTCCAAATTCATGACCATGAGGTTTTGGATGAAGAGTATATTTACAATCATATTCTTCAGTAACTCTGCCTAAAACATATCTACTAATCCATAATTGGTCTGATAATTCAACAGGGTCAAGTGGACCGATTTGATATTCCCATTGTGAAGCCATTACTTCCGCATTAGTTCCACATATTTTTAAATCCATTTTAATACAATACTCTAAATGTTTTAATGAAACTTCTCTTCCATAACAAATTGTTCCACCTACTCCACAATAATAAGGACCTTGAGGTCCTGATCCAGGTTCAAACATACTTAACCATTTGTAAGGTTTTAATACTGGTATTTCATTATAAACATTTTTCTGAAGTACATATTCTTGTTCAATTCCAAATAATGGTTTGTAGTTAATAGATTTATTATATGTATCAACTAATTTAATTCTGGTGTTAGTTAAATGAGGTGTACCATCTTTATTATAACAGGTGCATAATATTATATAAGATTCACACCAAGAAATAAATGGATTAGGAAAAATGTTTACTGGTTTTAGTAGGACATCAGAATCCTTACCCTCAGCTTGTCCAGTCGATGAACCATCAAAATTCCATTCTGGAATCATGTTAATATAATTTTTATTTAAAGGATATGGATATTCAACATCATTTCTGTCTAAAACTTTAATTTTGCTTCTAGTTTCATCAAAACCATCAATCCAAACATACTCCAGACAAATTTTATTATTCATTAAATAATTATACAAATAAATAATTTTATATGTTTAAATTAATTAAGTTATTTAGTTTTTATGGAAAATTTAGATTTAATAATAGAAGATTTTTGGAATGAAAATGTATATAATTGTAATGTCGACTCGATATATAATGAACATATTTTAACAATTTTTAAGGAAATAAATTTTTTAAAGAAAAAACTTTCATCAAATAAAATTTTTAATATTACCAATAATTTTGAATTAGAAATATCAAACCCAAAAGAAATTAATAAACAAATTAACAAAATCAAAAAAGATAATTTATTATATATAAAAACACATGGAGATTGTTTTCAAGATTTCTTTTTATTGGTTGGTAAAAATTATAATCATTTAAATTGTTTAATAAATTTTGATTTTAATAAACTTTTTAGTACTAAATCAAAATCATATATTAAAAATGATTTTAATAATGAAAATAAAGAAAATACCAAAAGAAATTCAGATAATTTATTTGATATATTAGAATTAGAAAAGGAGTTAGAAATATTTAGTAAAGAAATAAATTTAAACTTTAAATCATCTAATACAATTGATTTAAATTCAACAAATAAAAAAAATTTAATTATTAGCAAAATTAAAAAAAATATTTTATCCATTGTTGATAAATTTAATAAATTTAAAATAAATAAAAATTTATCAGAAAAAAAAATTTTAATCTTAGATACTGAAAATATATTAAAATCTTTTAAAACACAAGATTTACTAAAAAAACATGTTGATGACTTTGATAAACTTTTTTATACATGGAAATATGGGTATTTTATGTTATTAAATGATTTTAACGTATATTCCAATAATTATGACTGTTCAATTTCTTTAAGCGAATATTCTAGTTCTACTAAATATATAGAACCTTTTTCCTCTATTTTTTTATCTGCTAGCCAAAAAAATGAATTAATAAAAAAAATTATAGAAATATATCTTCAAGATTATATAGTAATTTATATTATTAATATTAAAAATAATGATGAAGACTTTGATATAATTATTAATTCAGAAATTAATTTGGAAAAAAATTATTTTATGATACCTGTTTGTTTTGAAAAAAATGAATTTAGAGAACAAGATGACCATATAATTATTTTTTTATATCAGTATTTAAAAAATTTCTTTGATATCAATATAATCTCAAGTGATAAATACAAGTGGTATAGTGGAGAATTAAAAATTAAAAATTTTAAAATACTCTATAATTTAGATATTGGTGTTTCCGAGATATTAATAGATGATTCTTATACAAATGACTTAATCAAATATAATAATATTTTTTACAAGTTACCTTTTTACAATTATCCAGTTATATCAGATTCATATATATACAACTTAAATAAATCGTCTAAACACATTTTTTCTAATGTGTTTTTTAAATATATCGAATACTTGGTAAATATTAATAAGCATTATATTGAAATTAATAATATTAATTCAGAAGTTTTGATAAATAAATTTATCACTGAAAATAAATTATTTAATGATGTTTATGATTTATTAAATTTACATATTAAAAGTATTCATCATAATAATTTAAAATTAAAACTAATATACAATTTTTTAAATTCAAATTCAAAGAAAGACATATTTAAGATAATAACTGAACAAAATATGACTTGGAAAAAAAATTTTGATGAAACTTATATTAGAGATTCACAAGAACTCTTTGAAAAATTAAAAATGTCTATACATATTTATTTTTTATTCAAATCATTTACAATTTATTATTTAGACTCAACTTACTCAAATAAATTAAGTAAAATATTTAGTTTAATTATTTATAACTATGATGAAATAGAGAAAAATATTACTAAGATAAGAAAATTAGCTAATGATACAACAAATTTTAATAAAATATTTTTAGAAACAAATTCTATACTTATCTATATGAAAAAAATAGGTTTATGTAAAAAAAACTTCTAAATCATATCTAAGATGTTAAATATTCCAAAAATAAATTTATATAATTTACCAAATAATTTTAATAAAATAGTTAATAAAATTGGATATAAGTTTAATTATTTATTTATTTTATGGCTAACTTATCCTATTATTGATTATTTTGTTTCAAAATTTAATTTAGGTTTTAAGATATCATTAAAATTAAATTTTTTTAATTTTCCTATTGCTTTTGATTTTAGGTTCGGAATACTAGAAGACAATAAAAAAATTTCTTATTATGATGATTGATTTACAAAACTAATATATTCTTCATAAATAGTTTTAACTGAAGTAAAATCATCGTTGTAACTATAATTAAATTTTTCATCAATAACATCATATTCTAATATAGTTAATATTTGGACTATAACTTGAATAATATCTATAATATGTTCATCAGTAAGTTTATTTTTAGAAAATGAAAACAAATTTAGTATTTTTATAAAATCATGCATATTAAATGAATCACTATAAATTACTGATATACCAATTGTTATTGCTCCACAAAGCATTAAGATTATTTTATCATAATTTTGTTCATAATCAGACAACATTTCTATAATTTCTTGGTTATCATTGTTAAGTAAGATTATTATAAATCTATCAATTATATTAATAGTTGATAAGATTGAATATATTAGTTTATTCTCAATTAAAAAATCATATATTTTGGGATAAAATTGTTTTCTAAAATTATTAAATATTTCTAAATATATTTCTGATTTTAAAATTTCGATTATTTCTTCTTTTTTAACAGGAAGTACCATTGTTTCATCAAACATTAAATGATATATCTCGTATAATGATGAATATCTTTCATGAGGATTAGTTCTTAGCATATTGTTTACTATATGAATTATTTTTTTTATTTGTAAATTTGATTCTATTTGTGCGAGATATTCTTTATCAAGATGCTGAAAAATATCATATCCTGATTTTTTTTTTAATATATTTTTTATACCTATTTCTATTTCTATATTTTTTAATACAATACATTCTTCTTTTGTAAATATCATTAATCTATTATACAGCTTATGTATAGGATTGTCTTTTAAAATCAATTCCATAAATACTACACCCAAGCTCCATATTTCACTTCGAGCTCCATAATTTATATAAGGTTGTTTTCCATCTATTTCATACTCGTATATTAAATCTTCTGGTGGTCTTGTAGTGATTGTACAAGTTCTTTGATATAAATTTGATTTAGTAGATTTTATTCCTCCAAAATCTATTATTTTACAACTAGTATTATCATAAACTAAATTTTGAGTTTTTAGATCACCATGTAAAATACTCTCATTATGTAATAAAGCCAAACCCATTATTATATTTTTTATAATTGTTCCAAAATTTGTATTAACTGTGTTAGGATTCTTCATGGAAATAGTGTGTAAATCTTTTCCATAAGATTTCATTTTTACTATTATCAAATAATCATCAAGATTTGATATACCAATCTGTCTAAATTTTTCAAATATATTACTGTCACAATTATATTTTTCAATAAACATACTTAGTCTAATTATCAATGTAGACTCAGATTGAACTGGTAAACAACTTATTTCCTCAGGATTTTGATATTTATTTTTAAAAAATGAATAGTATATTGTTTCAACTAAATTTGATGAATAAAAATCTTTACCATCATATAATGTAGAAATTTTATATAGATATTCAGGATTATCTTTTTCTACCAATATTATACCATTTGAACCAGATGTTTTGTATCTTAAATTTATTTTACTTTCTCTTATTTCAGGATTTGGTTTTATTGAAAAACCAACTTTAGATTCAACGGATTCTAATAATTCTAATGATTCTTCATTTATTATTGTTTTTTGTAAACTTTTAATTTTTTCTTTTTCTTCTTGATAATCAAAATCTAATAATTTATCAAATTTATTTCCCATATCTTTATCTATTTCACTTAAATTATATTGAGACAAAAATTCTGTCATATTATTTTATCAGTAATATAAGTGTTATTATAATATATTAAATAAATTTAAATATCAATTTTTATGAAATATTTATGAATAAATATTTTTCTAACAATACTTATCATAATAATTAGCAAGAGGCATTATATGTCCTTTATAAAAGTTATTAGACAACTCTAATTTAATTATATCTATTTCTTCAATTGTGTTTTCAATAATAATATATTCTAAATATAATTTATTAGCTAGTTGTCCTGGTCTATCTAATCTACCTTTGATTTGTGGTAGCTTATCAGGTTCAGGTGGTTTAATTACTATTGTGTCATATTTAATTAAATTATTTATACCATAAGTACCTTTATGTTTAGATATCACACAAATATCTTTACTAATATCCGGATAAAAACCCCAATCTAACTCTTTTATTTTCACAAATTCTTTTAATGAATCTATTTGAGTTTCTGATTCAGCATATAGAAGTATTTTTCTATTTAATTTTAATAACTCTTTTACTTTATTTTGGATTATTTGTTCCCAATTAATATTTGAATCCAAATATTTTTTTAGTTTTATATATGACTCAAATTTATCAGCTATTTTATTTTTTTCATAACCTTCATAAAATGTATTTCCTGGATTTATTTTGTGAACCGAAATATCCCATTTTATTCTGTTAGTTTTTATATTTGCTCCAATTGCAGTGTTTAGTATCGTATCTAAATATTCTGATTTTGTAGGTAATCCTGTACACAACATTTTTAACATAAAAAATAATTTATCAAATCTAGTTCTAAAAAATGTTGCTGATAACATTAATACTCCATATTTAGCCCGAACAACTTGTTCAAATGCTTTCATTGTCCATTTACTTTCTTTATTTTGAACACTTAAACATTCGTCAATTATAACTAAATTAATTGGTTTAATTAATTGATGGTCTCTATTTCTACCCATAGTACTTACCCATAAAATTGGAGCTTCTTTTTCATAACTTACTTTGTTTGTCCATGTTCCATTTGCTTCTTGAAAAAAACAACTAATGTTAAAGCAGTGATTTTTTATTTCATCTTCCCAAACAGTGTATAAATTAGTATTTGGAACTAAAATTAAATAATTTGAATTTGGACTAAATCTATTTATTAACTCAATACAAGATAATGCTGTTAAGGTTTTACCTGAACCAACTTCACTTGCATCACCAAAACCCCTCTGATTGAATTTAACAATACTATTTACTATCATATCTCTAACTTTGATTTGATGTGACCATAATTTTGTTTTTATTATATTTAAATTAAAATTTTGCTTAAATTGTGTATAGGTATTCTTTAAATTATAACCCATCAATTCTAACCATTTCCCAAATATATTTGATTTTGTTTTTATAACAAACTTAAATTCTGTTATACGTTCAAAACATCCATATAATGCTGCAAAGACATTAAATATTCTTAATAAATATCCTTCTAATTTAGAATCAACTGAATCTCCATTTGATTTACCAGATCTATCAATTGAACCAATTATTAATGTAGTTCTATCTAGTTTATCCTCCAATGATGTTAAAACTCTTGATAATATTATTTGTTTTATCATAGGTGGGATATCTTTTATCAAATCTGTATTAATAATCATATTTTCTTTTATTTGAAGATTTATAATAGATTTGTAGTTAATAAAAGTTGTTATTTCTTGTGTTTTACAATTAATTAATTCATCAAGTATTTTATATAGACAACTCTTTTTATCTAAATCACATTCATAAATTTTTTCCTTACTAATTAAATCATATACACCATCGAGATACTCAATTGAATAATCTTTATTAATTTTAATAGATTTAATATTATTTATGTAAATATGAGAATCTATATATGCTGTTTTGTAATTTGATTTAGTAATTTGAGTTGTATAGTTTTTCAAATAATTAGTATAAGAATTAAACATATCTTGATAATTGTCACACTCCATATCAACAATTTCATCTAGGTGTTTAAATTTAATTTGTTCATTAGTATAAATTGGTTGAGTTTTTTTTCCTTTGAACCAAAAATTATTTCTTATTTGAGAAGATAATATTGTTTGACAAATCTGATTTGGTGTGATTATATTTTCAGTAAAAGATATTTTTTTATATTTTAAAGATGTAAATTCATATTCTAATCTAGTTCTTTGATAATTTAATTCTATTAAACTATTTAATAATTTTAAATCAATATCCCAGTATTTGTTAGAATAATCTATATTTGTTTCTAAAACATCATTTTTTGGATGTACCCACATATATTGAATCAAATATAACAAGTCATTAATTTTCGTCCATTTAAAATTACTATGTTTCCTATAATTATAACTTGAACTATGTTCCCATATTAATCCAGAACAAGTTTCTAAATCTATGTCTTTATTTTTACCAAATGTATATAATGCATTTTGAAATTGTATTATCATTTGAGGACTACAATGTAAATCTAAACCTGCATAAAAACCAATTTTTTTGTAGAGTTCATTTTTTATTCGTTCTTTTTTAATTGAATCAATATTTAATAATTTTGGTTTTGACTTAATCCAAGTGAGTAAACTTCTTATCATTTTTTTATCACCACTCATACCATACATATATTTATTACTAATTCCCAAGGATAATTCATATCTTGAATCTATATTAACTTTATCACTTTTATCTTCTGTATATTTATTAAAATCAATATGTTTATCCACATGTAATAATATTTCTCCTAATTCAATTAATTTATTGGTTAATACTGGATTTACTACGTATTTTGGATATATTCCAAATATATAAGTGTATATAACAAAGTCAAAAATATCTAAATATTTTTCAGATTCATAAATTTGAATATCTTCTATCACTGAAATATTGTATCTCCAAAATAACTGTCTCGAACCACTTACTAATTCGTACTGATATTCCGGATTATTATATGGCTTTGTTTTTGATAGTTTTTCAATTGATTCTTTTAAATTATCATATGTTTGTATTCCTCGTCTAAATGATTTCTGCATTAGAGATACATTAAAACCTATAGAATTAGATTCTAATTGTTTTATTTCTAAATTAAAAGTATCTTCTTTTGAATATAATATATATATTATCTCACTTAAACATTCTATAACAACATAAGAATCTAAATATTTTATATTTTTTTCTAAAATTGAATTATTTCTTGACTGAATAAATTTTTTGGTTTTTATATCTTGAAACCAAATATTTTTTATTTCTGACAAATTTATATTTTTTGTTTCTAAAATTTTGTTTTCTTTTTTAAACTCCATACAATAATTTGCTAGATATGTTACAGGAGGTTTATTAATTCTTGCCTCCAAGTTATCTATAGCCTTATGAAATAAAGTACCTGTTTCAAATGTTTTGTTTACCCAATCTTCAGGTAACAATTCTCCACTTGATATTATTTTAACTTTACACGGAATTATTGTATGAACATCAGAATTAATTCTATTTTTTAATTGTATTATTTCTTCGGTATTTATATTTGATATTATTTTTGGATAATTTGAATATATTGGTTTACAATTATTAATTATTAAAAATTCATCAACAATAAATCTAAATAATTCATTAGAATATTTTTGATATAAATTTATTAAACCAAATTTATCAATTAATATAATATTATCAGTATAATTTGATTCAATATTCAAATAAATTGAATGTACTAAATTATCTGTAAAAAGAGGATAAACTCTTTCTTCTAATTCAATTATAATTCCATTATATTCTCCATTTCGATTAACAAATAAACTAGAACCTTTATTCCCACCATAATTTGCTAAATTATTAACTAATTTTGAACCATTATATTTTGCTTTAAATCCTTCCTTAAATATATTATTTAAAAATTTATCATTCATCTAAAATATTAATATTTAATAATTAATATTAAATTTTATTTAATCAATTTTTTAATAAAATTTTTGTTAAAAAAATAAATAAAAGTATAGTTGTATACAATATAATAGTATTTTAATTAATTTTGTTTTTATAAAAAATTTTATTTTTTTTAATATAAAATATATAATAAAAAAAAATAAAATGTGCTAAGGCTTCAAAAAATTTTTTTATATAAATTAAATATTTTTTTTAATATATAAAATATTATTTTCTAAATAGAATTATATATAATGTCATCTAACGAAATGCCAAATGAAGTAGTTCAAAAAGCTAAAGATGCTATTGAAGATGTTCTTAAAAACAATGAAACCGCAGTACAACAAGGCGGAGCTAAGAAAAGAGGAGCTAAGAAATCATCAAAGAAGGGTTCTAAAAAATCTTCCAAGAAAGCTTCTAAATCAATGAAAGGTGGTAAGAAACGTTCTAAGAAAACTTCTAAGAAAGCTTCTAAAAAGAGTTCAAAGAAGGCTTCAAAATCAATGAAAGGTGGTAAGAAACGTTCCAAGAAGGCTTCAAAGAAAGCTTCAAAGAAATCATCAAAGAAGGGTTCCAAGACCATGAAAGGTGGTGCTTACATTGATGAAGTAGATATTTTAGCTATGATGCCTTCAAGAAAAGCCTCAAAGAAATCATCCAAAAAGGCTTCTAAAAAGAGCTCCAAGAAATCATCCAAAAAGGCTTCAAAGAAAGGTTCTAAAAAGGGTTCAATGAAAGGTGGTATGATGGGTGAAATGACCACTTATGATGTTGAAGTTATGCCTAGCAGAAAAGCCCCCAAGAGAAAGGGTTCAAAGAAATCCTCTAAAAAGGCTTCAAAGAAATCATCTAAAAAAGGTTCAAAGAAAGGTTCTAAATCAATGAAGGGTGGTAAAAGACGTTCCAAGAAAGGTTCAAAAAAATCATCCAAAAAGGGCTCAAAGAAAGGATTAAAGGGTGGTAAAGAAGAAGAAGAAGTAATTGAAATTGAAGAAGACGGTATTATGACTGGTGGCGCTAAGAGAAGAGGTGCTAAGAAAGCTTCCAAGAAAGGTTCCAAAAAGGGTTCCAAAAAGGGTTCTAAATCAATGAAAGGTGGTAAGAAATCATCAAAGAAAGCTTCAAAGAAGACCTCCAAAAAAGCCTCAAAGAAAGCTTCTAAGAAAGGTTCCAAAAAGGGTTCTAAATCAATGAATGGTGGTAAGAAATCATCCAAGAAAGCTTCAAAGAAGGCCTCAAAAAAAGCTTCAAAGAAGGCCTCAAAGAAAGCTTCCAAAAAGGCTTCAAAGACCATGAAAGGTGGTAAGAAATCATCCAAGAAGGCTTCAAAGAAAACCTCAAAAAAAGCTTCTAAAAAAGCCTCAAAGAAAGCTTCCAAAAAGGCTTCAAAGACCATGAAGGGCGGTAAGAAACGTTCAAAGAAAGCTTCAAAGAAAACTTCTAAAAAAGCTTCCAAAAAGGGTTCTAAATCAATGAAAGGTGGTAAAAGACGTTCCAAGAAAACTTCAAAGAAAACCTCTAAAAAGGGCTCAAAGAAAACTTCAAAGAAATAAATAGTTTAATTGTTAATAAACAAATTCTTTTCTAAATTTAAATATATTACAAATAATATTTTCTGTATAGATTATAATTAATAATAATTATAATGAATCTTATCATAATATTACTTTTGATTTTGGTCATATTTATAATAAACGAACCAAAATTAGAAAACTTTTATGGATATCAAATGTTCCAACAATTCGTTCCTTATTATTCATCAGATAGTCCTTTTGTTCCAATAAACACATACAAATATCCAAGTTCAAATTGGTGGAATTATACAGGTGTCCCTGTATTTAATGGGTATACAGATTTACCATGGAACAACATGCAACAAGGTGTTACAAGTAATATGTCTTATGATTTAAGAGGCGATCCTATGGTTATTCCTAGACAAACTATTTCTCCTTGGAATAATCCCGAAGTATACCCAATTTATAATAACTTAGGTGGAAGTGCCTTAAATTAAAAAAAATATAACAAATAATCATTAAGTGTAGACATTTTATTATAAATATGTACATTATAAAGATGAATTTCTTCTCCAGTTTCTAAATTTCCCATCGTAAATACATTACTTTCAATATAATAATATTCAGGATTTAGATACATAAGCATTTCATTTAATTTTTCAATATTATAGCTTTTAAATATAATCTTATTGAATCTAAATTTTTTATTATTAATTAATTCTATAAATTCTTTTGCATAATTTATAGACTGTTTATCCAAAATCCATATTAAATCATTTACTTTTTGTGGTAAAGACTTTATCAAAAAATCCCCTTCAAGTTCAATAGTATATACATGATTAATATAAAATAAATCCAATTCATAAAAATCACAACATAATTTTAATTCTAAATGACCAATATTACTAGGATAAATTATTTTTTGGTCTGGCGAATACATATAAAATTTAAATATACCATATGATAATTTAGACACATCAATATAACCATTCCATTTAATATTTTCTAACCAAACTAATTTATGATTTAAATAATCATATGACACCATATTAACCAGCTCGCTAAGATTTTTTATTAGAACATGATGTTTTTTTTTTAATTTATTTTTATCATTTGACAAATTAATAGTTAGTTTTATTATTCTCTTAGTCCTTGAATCGTCAAAAATATAATCAGGTATATTTAATTCTGTAACCCAGGGTATTTCCATATTTAAACTTCTTGCCATAAAAAAGTCCACAAGCATTATACGATAAAATAAATTTTCTCTAAAATGAATTAGTTTATCTTCTAGTGATACCAATTGATTTTTTAATTCTTCAATATCTGGTTGAAGTAGATTAACATTAGCTTTTTCTTTATTTTCTAATTTATCTATTTTATTTAGGGTTTCAATCAATTCTAATTTATATTCAATAAAATTTTCATAATGTTTATAACCCCGATTATTTTCAATTTGATAGTCTAGTGCTGTATGGTTTTGTTTAATTTTATTAATTATATCAGTTAGTTTTTCACAAAATAGTTCGCCATCACAGTTTTTAATTGTGTCTAATATTAGATTTTTTATATTGGGTGGATATTCTAGATTAGTCAGTGGATTAATTAATTTATTAGTTTTATTCATTAAATCCAAACTTTCAATTGATAAATAACTTGTAGATTCTCCGTGTAATATTTTTAATACTTTAGATGAACTAATAGGACTTAAAGTAATTAAATCATTAATTTCTGGGTCATTTGGTGTATCAATTATCTGGTAGTTCATGTTTTGATTATATATTATTTATAATAATATTAATTAAATAAATTTCATTTTTTTGTAGTTTTATCTTAAAATTAAGGTTTCATTGTGGGAAAAGCAAGAATTTCTCGAATAGTTTCCTGACCAGTAATCATCATAACTAGACGGTCAATTCCTATACCTAATCCACCAGTAGGAGGTAGACCATGTTCAAGAGCATGAACAAAATCCATATCAGCAGGTTGAGCTTCTACATCACCACCAGTTTTATCTTGAGCCTGACCAATAAAAGCTTGTGCTTGAATATCTGGAATATTTAATTCTGTATACGCGTTTGCATATTCATGATGTAAAATAAACAGTTCAAATCTCTCGGTTACCAAAGGATTAGTTCTATGAGGTTTAGCAAGTGGACTCATAATTCTTGGATGATGCATTATAAATGTAGGTTGTGTACAATCTACTTCAATAAAATGTCCTGCTAGTTTATCTAACATTCTGGGAATTGTTTGAGGTGGTGAGCATTTGATATCATACTTTATAAGGATTTGTTTTAAATCTGATTCTAATGTTTCGGATTCTAAATTAATCTTTTCGCCTGATTTTGATTCAATTGTTTCAATAAATTCTACTTGTCTAAAAGGCTGGGAAAAATCAATTTCTACACCCTTATAAGTAATTTGATATTTACCATGGATTGAATATACTAAGAATCTAATTATATTTTCACACAGCACAAGCATATTATTATAATCTGCAGGAGACCAATAAAGCTCTATGCTGGTGAATTCGGGGTTATGATAGGTCGTACATGATTCATTTCTAAATTGTTTACCGATTTCATAAATTTTACCCATTCCGCCGATAATAAGTTGTTTAAGGAATAGCTCAGGAGCAATTCTCATATACATATTCATTTTATAATCATTATGTAGAGTAATAAATGGTTGTGCATTAGCACCTCCATAATTAGTGTGTAGAATTGGTGTTTCAACTTCTAAAAAGTCTTGATTATTTAGATAAGTTCTAAGATTAGATATTATTTTAGATCTAGTTATAAGATTATATCTAGTAGATTCATTAACAATCATATCTAAATAACGTTTACGATATTTAACATCAATATCAGTGATAGCGAAATGTTCCTTAGGTATTTCGTGAAGACAAGGTGCTAAAATAACAACTTCAGTAGCAAAAATACTTGGTTCACCAACTTTAGTTTTACCTAACCAACCACTAACTCCGATAATATCTCCCATTCTTATTTTTTTAACAATACTCATTTGTTCATCAGAATTAATATATTGTTTAGCGAAAACAATTTGAAATTTAGTGTAAGGAATATTTTCACCATTAAGAATATTAACAGTTGAGAAATATAGTTTTGAACTTGAATTTCTGATAGTAGTAACTCTAGATTGTACAGAGTATTTTGCAGTTTCATCAATCTGATGTGCTTCTATTTTTGCTGATTTATCTAAAAGTTCTGCATATTTACAATTAACACTAAATGAATATGGATAATTAGAAATAGACTGTGAAATAAATTCTGTCATATAAATGAATGTAGTGATATAATTAGTTTTAAAGCTATTATTATATAATATCAATTTTTTTATAATTTGAAATTTAATTTATAAATTTTCATTAAATGATAAAATATTATATAAATATAGATATATATGATTGAACAACTAATAAACCAATATAATGTTTTAGATAGATTAAAGATATCAGATAAATTAATACAAACTGGAGGAGCATCTGGTTCAGTATTAGGTTCAAACCCAAATTCAAAATATTTTGATTATATGCTAGGATTAATAATTTTAGTTATTGGTGTAATAATTTTAAATACAAATTTGTTTTGGGAAAAGACCAAAACTAAAATAGTTAAAATTGATTGTGACGATGCAAATTGTTTAATAGATACAAGTTATTCAAATAAAGAAAAAAATTACACAAGGAAATTTTCAATTCCAGTCGAAAATAAAGACAAGTTTAAATTGAATGATGAATTTGAGGTAATGTATCAAATTAACAATCCGAATATCGCAGAGGTTTCTTATATAAATTATTATTTTATAGGATGTATTTTGATAATAATAGGATTTTATTTTTTCATGAAAAAACAAAAATAACAGTTATAAAAATATTCTGTTTGTGTTAATAAAATAATTTTCTTTTTCTTATATAAGAAGATGGAATTAAATAATTTATTAAACTATGATAGGGGTTCATCACTTGTGAACTTTTGTGAAACTGATATAATTGAGAATAGAATTGTTGAATATTTTAATACTATAAGTTCATTAGCAATTGTTATATTTGGATTTTATGGTATAATGAAAGTAATAACTGATAAGGAAATTCAAGGAATATTTAAAAAAAATTCTGATATCTCAATTCAAAAAGATTTTATGACAAAATCTAAATCAAGTAGATATATTTTAAATATAGTGTTAGTATTGGTTGGTTTTGGTTCCATGTATTTTCATTCAGAATTAAGTGTATTTGCACATTGGGTAGATATAATATTAATAAGTATAATATTATTGTTGAGTGAATATTATTTAGATTACATTGAAAAAAAACCATCATTGTTAATATATTATTTTTTTGGAATATTACATCTAATTAGCTCATTATTTATACCTTCATTACATATATTTATCCAATATATAACTGGATTTTTAATAGTAAAAAAAATTAATTCTTATATGAAAAAATTAAAAGAAAAAGGAGAAAGTAATTATGATATTATGACTATTCATAAACAAATAGAAAAAAAATATTTTCATACAAAAATTATATTTCTATTAACAATAATTTTATGGGTAATAGATTATTTTGGATGTACATTTATTCATCCTTATCATACTCATTGGATATTTCATTTTGGTATTGGATTAACTGCATACAGAATTATAGATATGAGTAAATATATGTGGTTAATTAAATCTCATGATGTTATTGAAAATCGAGTATAAAAAGATACAATGTTATATAATTTGACCTATTTTTATCTTCATTAATTTTTCTAAAAGGTAATAAATGTCCAGTTTGACCATTATAAGTAAATTCTTCATCACTGGTTAAAGGAGCTAAAAAAGTTTTTAAAATAAATGGTTTTCTACTAAGACTAGCTGATAAAGAAGTATATAAATCCAATTGTAGATCATTAATAATTCTAATTTTAGAATTAATAAGAGTAGTTTTGAGCAAAAAATCTTTTTCATCTTCTAAACTAAAAGCATATTCCAATATTTTTCTTGAAATAAAATTGTTTTTCTTTTTTGAAGAAGGTAAAGACCATGCCCATTTCCATGTTTTACTTGAGGGTACATACACTGCTAAAAATTCAAATGATGACTCAAATATTTTTTTTTTATTTTTATCGAAAAAAATAATTTCATCAGTTATATTTTTATTATCTCTATACATAATATATTCTGTTTTTGAAATTATTTCAGACACCTTTGGTTGATAAGAGTCATAATATTCTAAAGAAGACTTTAATATATCATCAAATATAGTTTTAGACATTATTATAATATTATTCTTATAATAATTCTTAGATAAAAAAATAATGTTTTTTTATAAGATATTTATTTTTCTTCATTTTTTTTAGTTTCATTCAAAATATTTTTTATATTAAGAATATTTAATTTTTTATATGAAGATGAATCTATGCTTTCACTAACCTTTTTTTCAAATTCTCTTTTCTTTTTAGTTTCTTTGGTTACAAACAATATTGGTGGAAATCCACCCAAGTTTATTTTTTCAGATTGGTCCATTTAATTAATTATATATTAATTAAATAAAATAATAATATTAATTAAATTATTAAAATTCAACAATAAATTTGTCTTTTTTCGAAGAAATTTGAACAGTTTGTTCATTATCTAATTTTTTATCTTTATTTTTGTTTTCTTCAATGGCTTTATTATATGTATATTTTTTCATATGATGAATATTGCAACATTTACCTTTGTTATCACAAGAAAATTTAATATATTCATCATTAGAAATTTCACCAATAAAATTAATAAATAATAATCTATGTAAAGCAATCTTTTTTTTATTAAAATAAAAATTTATATAAGTACCTTTACTTTGATTTTTTTCATTAGTAATATAACCAGTCCACAATGAACATTTATTTTCGTCAAATATTGAATCTGACAAAAACTTACTAATTCTTTTAATATCATTAAATAATAGTTTTTTACTTGCACAAATATTTTTTCTTTGTCTGTTTAGCAATTCCTTTAATATATCATTGCTGTTATCATCTGAATCACTTGATGTACTTTGTTTTCCAATTTTTTTTTCAAATTGATATTCTAAATTATTCATATTTTTTAAATTTTTATTTTTTTTATCACTTGAATCACTTTTTTCACTAATAGATTGTTTTCGTTTTATTTTAGGACTACTACAAGTAGGAATTATTATTGGTATAGTATTCTTAGTTTCTAAAATATTAGTTGAATCAGTTGAATCAGTTGAATTAGTTGAAGTTGAAAAATTAAGATTTGTAATATTTTCTGTCGGAATATCAATATTTTTTTTCTTTCTCCCTCTTTTTTTCTTGATACCATTATTTATATCATCTATTAATTTAATATTATCTTCAGTATTAATAACTTTATTTGTATTGTCTATAATATTATCAGGGTTAACTTTTTGTAAGTTAGTATATAAAATATCACTTATATCCTTATTTTTGTTATTTTTCATTTAAACTTAAAATATATTTAGAAAATTAAACTCAATATGTGTGTAAAAATTACTCTATATTAAATATTAAAACCAGATAATAAATAATTTATGGATGTAATTTTATTCATTATTTTTCCAATAAATAACTTCTATTATTGAGGGGTAGTTACTCTTTTCTGGTATATCTAAATTAATAGAAATATATTTTGATGTATTATATTTATCAGTTGACTTATCATTAATAATTTTTACAGAGTTATTAATAAAATATTTAAGATTACCATTAATTAAAATAACAATTGGTATATCATGTATTTGTTTTAAAATAAACAATTCAAAAAGACCAAGATTGTTCTCTACATTACTTTCCATTAATCTAACAATATAATTATTAATAACAAGTCTTTTATTAGAATTTTTATCCATAAATAGTATAGGATTGTCTAAAATACTTTTTGATTTTTCATCTAAATCAAGTAAAAAATTTATATTATCTGGAACATTTAACCAATCAATTATAATTGATCTAAATAAATTAATAATTTCATTTTGTAAATCAGAATAATATCCTAAATTTCTTGTGTCTACAGTATAAAGTTCATGTTTAATCCAATAATAACCGTTTGTGTATGCTCTTAAGATAGAATAATTTAATGGAATTACATTTTGAACATAAGCATCTTTAATATCTTTTAATGGATTTTCTAATAACAAAGTTTGTAAATCGATTTCAGTTTTCTTACTCATATATCTTCTTCCTATTTTAGGAATATGTTCTTTTCCAAAGATATCAGTTAAGATTTTTTGCAAATTAGTATTTGTACTTTTAATGATGCGTTGACCAGGTTTTTCTGTAAAATTATTATAATCTACAATATCCGAGACAAAATATTTCTTTTCCTTAAGTAATTCATATACTTTAATTTCTTGTTCAGTAAGTTCGACAGATAATTTTTTAACATAATCAAATAATTTATTTTCTGTAAGTGCGAATGAACATTTTGATTTTGCTGTAGAAACAGTATCACCACTATGATATGTACAATGAGGATTTAACATACATTTATTTTCATTTAAAGAGCCACAAATTGTTCTTTGATTATTTACTCTATAGTATGATAAATCTGGTATGTCCTTTATTATTTTTACTAATTCTCCAGAAATCATATTAGATTTTGTAGTAATATTATTATTTGTTTTACCAATAGAAACATTTAATAACAAATCTTGTATCTTTACAACATCTTTTTCTGTTATATATTTCTTAAGTTGTGACTTAACTTCCTGATATTTTTTATCTGAAAGTAAATTTGACAATTCAAATCTAAATAACTGATAAGATTCATCATTATACTTTGCTAAATTTACAGCTTTAATACGTTCATCAATATAATCAAAATTTTCTCTACTATAATTAGCTAATTTTTGGTCAAGTTCATGATATAATGGTCTATTTTGATATAATACTTTATTTTTATCAAGTTCTTTTTTAGGTATAGAAATCTTTTTAATAGGTACAAAATCATTATGTGAAGTTATAACACCAATTACATTAACCATACCGTCATTATCAATAGATTCATAAAATAAGCCAATTGGTTTAATATTTAATTTTTTACTAGTTAGTTTGTATAATTTTTCCAAATAATTATTTGTATCCTCAACATTAGCAAAATTTATTTTAGAAAAGCAATCTGGTCTACTTGCATATTCTGCTGTGTTTAAACAAATTGTTGGTAAATCATCTATAATACCAGAAGGGAAGACAGGTATTACAAAATTATTTTTTGTAACTAAATATTTACATTTAAATCTTGAATCCACAACTTGATGAGTAATTTGGTATTCTGGATTATTCTTTGAAATTTGAGATATAATTAAAAATGTTTCTCGTGCTGAAGTATGAGCTTTGATATAATCTATTTTAACATCATGAATTGTCTTGGTAAAGAATTTTTTTACAACTTCAATTATTGGTACATCTTTCTTTTCCTTTTTATTAAATAATTTAACTACCTGAACTGTTTTACTATTTTCATCATCTTTAATTATTTCTACTAATGGATAAAAGAATTTACCATCTTTTATTAATATTAACAAGTCTTTACTGTCAAACATATCTAAACAATATTCATAATCATTTACCATTGTTTTATCAATTAATAAATAAAAATCTTCTTTAATTTTTTCTTTTTCGACACCTTTTTTTATTACGGTAGTAGACTTATTAAAAACAATTGGTAATATACCATTTTTAGTAAATAAGCCAGGGATTTTTAATAAATCTTTAAGATAATAGTAATCTAAAAATTCTTGGTCTTTAATAAATCTAAGAAAATCACCTATTCTATATTCAGCTCTAATATCACCATCATTTAATGAAAAATAATACATTTCATCAGTATCTTTCTTTAAAAACTCTATTATTATATCTTTAATTTCATTTATACTAATGCCTAAAACTGTACTAAGTGTTTTTATAAAAGAATATTCTTCCTGATTAATACCATATTTAAAATAAAAACTATTGGTTTTCAATAAATAATGATTTTTAATTTGTTTTTCTTTTTTAAAATTAATATTTGTTATTAAATCTAAAAATTTTGGTAAATAACCAATTCTTCCTTCTTGAATTTTATTTGTATCCTGTAAAATATATAAAATATCTCCTGTAAATGCTGTTGATATTTCTTCAATATCTTCTTCTTTTGAATCTTTTTTATTTTTTTGTCCAAGACACCTTTTATAAAATTCAACAGTTTCTTTTTTCTTACTTAACATTCTATTTTTCTTAAAACAACAAGGCATACATTCACCAAAAGGATTATTACTTCTTGTTAAGAAACCAACAAACATATGTTCACCATTTTCTTCAGGACCACAAGTGTAATATATATCATTTACAAGACCAGATGATTCATCATGATCTGTTACTTTTATTGCTTTTAATATCATTTCTCCATCTTTTTTACCCTTTTTCTTTAATAATATTTTTTTCTCATATTCTCCTGTCTTTTTATTTAAATGGTAACCTTTAGCAACTAATTGTGAAATATTAGCTTGAATAATTTGTTGTGGTCTACGTTTCTTATCATTACCTGAATTTTGACATGACCTGGTCCATTGATTTTGACCTTCTTCTGGTGTAAATCCTAAACGTTTTTTATCAATTTGTGTCATTTGTTTAACTGTTTTTACTTCCTTTTGATAATTTACAACTTCATCTACCTTATTTCTTCTTTTTGCTATATTCGTTAGGGCTCTTAATTTATCTTTAATTTCTTGATATTCTGGATTTCTTTTAATATAAGTTTCCGAATATAAATACATTAAAATATTCATAAATACAATAATTCTTTCTAATTGATTTTGTTCACGAGCACCACTAATTCTTATCTTATATTTTTCAGGAATTTTACCCTGAATACTAATATCAATACCAGGAGCTTTAAATTTTGGTAATGAATCTGATTTTTTTAACACACTCTTTTTAGTTTTTATAATATTTGGGAATTTATTTCTTACTTTAACAATTTCTTCTTTTGCTTTTTCAACTGTTATATTAAATTGTTTTGATATTTCTTCTCCCAATATGTCATCTTCAAAATCAAAATTTTTTATATAAGATAAAATTCTCTGTTCTATTTTTCCTTGATTTTCAAATTTACTAACTCTTTTATATCTTAAATACGAACCATATTTAGATTTTGCTTCTGCTGCTGAGGCTTTACTTAATCTCTTTTTAGGTTCAATTTGTAAAGCAACATAAGGGAAGAAAAATCTACAAAATTCAGATAAATCATTATGATCGATTATTTTGTTATCTGGTAATTTAAACTTTTGAATACAATTGATAAAAGCAAATCTAAATTCCCAATCTTCTGGTACTCTTATTGAAATTTTTCTAGGATGATTTAATAATGTTTCATTAATTTTTACTACTAATTCTTTTAAATATCCATAAGTATTTATAATATCATCAATATTAGCATTGTCTTCCTCTTTCCATTGAGTCTTATAATCTACTTTACCTATTTCTGAAATATTTATTGCCATAATTTTATCATTTTCTGGATCTATTGAATCAGTGTTTAGTCTAACTTTAAATGATATACCATAAGGAGAATTTTCAAACCATTTTGTTAATATGTCTATATTATTTTTTGTTTTTGAAAATTCATACATATAATCTTCATAATACTTGAAAATAATTTGACCATCTGGAACTTGATATTGAATAAAAGGATATCTTTCATTTGGTGTAAAATCATTAAATATTCTAAATAAATCTAATTTTGGTAACGAGACTGAACCAAATTCTCCTGATGTTTTATTTAGTTTATTAACATTTTCTTTATTTTCTATTTCTAATTGTTCATCATAAATATCCAAGTAAACATGTATAACTGATTGAACTATAAAATTACCTCCTGAAAATAACTCATCATAATTCTTTTGTTTTTCTAATTTTGTGTTTTCAATTAAATCTGTTATTTCTTTTTCAATTACTAAATCATTATATATTGTGTCAAAGGTATTTTTTACTTTTGATTCCTCTATTTTTATGTCTTGACCATTTAATAAATCTATTATCCCTTTAATATCCTCACTTTTTATTTTGGGAAAATATATTTTAAAATATGTTTCAGTTATGTTTTTTATTTGTTCTGTATTTGCTCTATATTTTGTTCCCAATTCATTATAAATATCAATCATATATATTGTATCATTCATCATATAATCATCGTAATCATAAAGTATATTGTTATCTTCATCTTCTCTTCTTATTTTACCAGCATATCTTTTTAGTGTGTCTCTTAAATTTTTTGTTGGTCCATCAAGATTTGCATACATACTTATATCTAAAGGTTCAACATCGATATTTAATAAATCATTTTTCTTCATCCATTTTTGACCAATCATAACTTTTTCAACCTTATCATTAATCAAATATTCAGACCATAAATACATTCTTGAAGGTATCATATATAATTCTGACCCAAATTTCTCATTTAATCTAATTGAACAAGCAATCTTATTTTTTATTATTTTAATTGAATCATCCTTAAATATATAGTGCGAATATACAAATTTCTTCTCATATACTTGTGATAAATCTTGATTATCAATATCATCATCTTGTGAATTATCAAATTTTATCATGTAATTATTTTTTTTCTCTATAATCTTACTGTCTTCTAATATATTTGATATTAAAGTTGATGTGTTTTGTATGTTCTTATCTAATTCTTCTGATTGATAAATCTTTTCTAATTCATCTAAATTCATTTCATCTTCTTCTTCAGATATTATTGTTTCTACATCACTTTCTTCTATGCCTTCCGCTTCTCTTCTTTCTCTCGCTTTTTCATACATTGTTTCTGGGTCAAATTCATCATCGGTTACATCATCTTCTATTTCTTTTGTTCTATCATTATATTCTTCTTGGTCTTCTAATTGACCTCCTTTAAAATCTTGAAAATCTTTAAATCCACCTTCTTGTTTTATAACATCTTTAATTTCATATAATATATTTGATGTTTTTGAGCCTTTTTCTTGTGTTATAAAAGATATATCTTCAATATCTTCTTTTTCCAAAATTACTTTTTCTAATTTTTTACCCATTTTTATTTTATATTGAAATTTAATTAAATCAGCATATGAGTAATTTATTTTTTTAAATACTACATCAGATTTAAATTTTTCTATGAAATTATTTATCCAGTTTTCATCATATTTATTTAATAACATTTTTTTTAATTCTGGTTTGGTCTCTAATTTATTTACCAAAGAACTTATATGATATATATTGAAAAATTTAGTCATCCATAAATCACCAAATCCTTCTATTAATTTTAATTCTTCTTCTCTCGATATAGTTATTAAACTATCATACAAATTTAGATTTTCTATTTTTTTTAATATTGACTCATATTTTTTACCTAGTGTTCCCAAAAATATATATGTTAAATACTGATTTTTTCTGTTGTTATTTTTGTATTTATAAATTACCTTAATTGGTTCTAATTTAAAGTCTAAATCTGAATAAATATTTCTTGGTTTTGTTTCTGGTTCTACCCACTTAATCTTATCAGTAGACTCTTTTTCATTTATATTAATGTCTTTAACCTTCTTAATATCTTTTTTTGTTTCTTTTTTATTATCTTTCTTGGTATCTTTTTTACTATCTTTCTTTGTATCTTTTTTACTATCTTTTTTACTATCTTTTTTATTATCTTTAATTTTTTTAGAATCTTTCTTAGTCATTTAAGATTATTATATAATTATATGATATAAAAAATACTTTATTAAAATTTAATTTATAATTTTCGGTATTTATAAACTTATATACTTTAATAATGAGTAAAGACATATCATTTAATATTGGTAATTTTAAAATATTAAAATCAGATATTAATCTGAATTCAAAAAATTTTGTTGGATACGATGACAATGATTATGATATAGTAAGTTCTTTAAATTCTTCAAATATTAATATTGCTACAAATGGTAGTATATATATTAAAGAAAACCTATATCTTGGATATACTGAAAAAGATATTCAAGATAAAATTATTATAGATTCTAAAAATAAAGATGATAATAAAATAAATGATTCTAATATTAAACTTAATGTTAAAGGAGATAGCGAATTAAATGGAGATTTATTTGTTTCTAATAATTTTTTTGTAAAAAATAATTGTTTTTTCAATCAAGACATATTTATTAATAACACATTAAATTTGCAAGAAGAAAATATATCAGACATTCTAGTTATTAATGTTGAATCTAATAATATTACACTCAACACATATAAATTTTTGCTTTCTAATATTTTAAATAATATTAAGGAAAACACAAATAAACAAGTTTTCTCTTTAAAATTTGTTAATCCTAAAAATATGATTACACAGTCTATTTTATCTGTTAATAAAATTTTTATTATTAACAAAAATATAAAATTAAATTGTTGTCTCCTTGTATATATTTTATATTTTAAAAATAATTTAATAGATGTAAAACCTATAATGGATACTTTTACAATAATTGATAATAACTATAAATTATATAAAATAATTGAGGATGATGAATAAAAATTTATTTATTATAATATATAGAACAAATCATTATGATAAACTTATTTTATATTGTAATATGTATTGGTATTATCGGGATAGCATTTTGTTTAGTTAAGATGAAATATATAAAAAATATTGCTAAACATAATATTAAGCAAATTGAATATCTTAAAAAAAAATTTAATATTAAATCAACAGAAAAAACTAATCTTCTTAATAAAAAAATTAATAATGATTTAAAATCTAAATCATCAAAATCATCAAAATCATCAGTTGATATATCTGAATTATTAAAAGGTACAAGTAGTTATAAGATTGCACTTGATAAAAAAAAAATAAATATTCCAAATATAGACGTTATTCCGCTACCAAATTATACTGAAATAAATGACCAGCAATTAGATATAGTTCCTAGAAGAATTATAAAAAAAATACAAAATATTGTTGAAAATTCTGATTTAAATATTTATAATATAGTACAATCTTTTATTAATTCTAAAATTCTTTTTGAAAAAATATTTCTTAATGAAGATGGTAATAAAAAAATTAATTCTATTAACAGTTTTTTAGATTCCTATAAAAAAATAAATATGAATGATAACCAAGTTAATATTGTCTTAAAATTATATGATAATAAAGATAATGAAAAATTTATTATTATGAAAGATAATAAATTAATTAAAATAAATAAACTTGATGACTATAAAATACTTGATAGTCTAATACTTAAAGAAAAAATATTTATGATGGTTGATAAAAATAATTATTTTATTTGTTATGGTGATTCATATACTTCAGAAATTAATTCAAATCAAATTAAAAATATATTTTTTAATAAATTAGATATTAATGATCAAAAAAATAAATCAAATTTTGATTTATTTAATAAATTTAACCATTTGTCTATATTTTACTGGATTTCTACAAAAGTTGATTATTCAGCTTAATATTTTTTATAAAAATTACAATCTTATGTGCAGTATCTTAATTAATCTCTTCAAATTCATCGAGATTTATTTCCTCGTCTTCACTATCTTCACCATCTTCAATATTTTGTTTATCCTTTTCAACACATATTTTTTCATTTATATCAATATCATCTAAATCTTTATTCAAAAATTTAGAATTTTTACTAGTTATAAATATGTTTTTATTAGTATTTTTGTCTTTTAAAATAATATCATCTTCAATAATTATATTTTTGTCATCATCATACTTTGTTTTCGATGATTCTAGAGTATTTTTTTTTATTGGTAATGTTTCTAACTCTTCTTCATCCGAGTTTATCATTTTAATTGTATAAACCTTGTTATTGTCTGAATCAGCTAAATCAGCTAAATCAGCTAAATCAGCTGGTACATATGATGCATCCATATTATTTGACTTGTTTAATTTATTTTTTATATTAATGGAATTTTCCATTTTACTATTTTCTAACCAATCCATATAATGAATTGTTCCCTGGTCTTCAAATTTAAATTTATCAGCGATATCATTAGATTCATTATCATGTAATAGATAATATACATTCAGAGGAGTAGTTCGTCCTAAACGTTGTGCTCTACCGATAATTTGTTCCTCCATTTCTGCTCTAAATCTATGATAAATTACTAAATCAGTTGTCATTTGAAGATTCATACCTGCACCAAAAAATTGTGCATTTAACATTAGGACTTTAACCTTTTTCTCTCTAAAGTCCTCAATAAATTTTTTGACAGTAGTAGCCTGTCCTTTTAAAATATGATAGGGTATACCTAATTCTATAAGTTTCATTTCGATTTTAGTAAAAGTTTCCGCATAATTTGCGAAAACCATAAAACTACCATCAGGTTTGTTTTGAATTAAATCTACAAGAACATCTAGTTTGTCTTTAAGTTCATATTTCTTTTTATCAGGATTTTCTTCCTTTTCAATCTTCTTGTCAGAAATTAAATGCATTTTTTCTGGAGTTAATACTTGTCTACAATTTGGACATTTATTACTTTTAAGTTCTCCTAGAGATACTGCTAAACAATCAAAACAGAAACAACTCTTACAACATTCAGTTATAACTGGATTTGAAAATTCACCCATACAAACTGGACAATAACAATCATTTAGTTCATATATTTTCTTTTTAATGTCTTCAACTTTCTCCTCAAGCTTTTTAATTTGATTCTGAATTAAAGATATTTTCTTTTCATGTTCTATTTGTAAAGCAATCGGATAATTCTTTTTTTGTTCAGCCTCTAACTCAATTGTTTTGTTTTTAATACTTTCTGTCAAGTTTTTAGTAATAACTTGGATAATATTTTCATCAGTATCAACATTACAATTTAAAGCACTAATAGCTTGTTCAGAATTACCTGCATTTATCATCTGGAGAATTGATGGAGGAATTATATCTATAATCACTCCAAGTTCTCTAGGAGTAATGCATTTTATCTTTAAACGTTTTGGATGTGGTAATACTATTGATTGTTCTATGTATTTCTCATCATTTTTAAATACAAAATAATCATTTATATTTTCAAGTTCACCGTGTCTAATAAATAGTTTCGAAACAAAAGGTTTATCTCCATAAAATAATCCAGTTGGTGTACCAGTTATCAGCCAAATAAAATTAGAAAGACAAATCATGTCTCGAGGTAATTTAATTGAATCTGCCTCATCAATAAATACACGATTCCATTGATAATCTTGACTTGCTTTACTGAATCTTTTAAACATTGTTTCTCCAATCAACACAACGTCATAAATATTAATTTCTTCTGGTATTACTTCTTCACTTCTAATCTCTATGTCTTGACCAATAGCATTTTTTTTTATATTGACGACTGTTTTAACAACACGATCAATATCTTTGTTAAAACTTATTGATAGTACTTTGAGATTTTCAACATATTTTGAAAATGTTTCTGTCCATTGAGGAAGTAACTTATGCGGAACAATGATTAATGAACAGTTTAATTTTGAAACTGATGGTTTAAACTTTACTGATGCAAAATGTGAACCTCCATATTCAATATCTCTTTCTTTTATTAACTTTTTAATACTAATTAATGAAGCAACAGTTAATGTTTTACCTGCTCCAACTTTGTCTCCTAACACAGCAAAATTAGTTTGAATTTTAGCTTCTTCTATTTTAAAATTAATTTTTTTATTTTCGTATGGTTTAATTTTAATTAATCCATCTTCTTCGATTTCCATCATTTTTTGTATCATCGTTTTTTGATGACACATTAAATTAATATTAACATGTTTTGGTTGAGATATTTGTTTATCATCTTCTTTTAATATGTTATAGTTATCTGTTTTTACCATTTAAATATATATATTATTCCTGTATAACATATATATATTACATTATAAAATCAATTTTTTATTTAATATATTTTAATCGTAATTACGCATAAAATCAAGTATTTTATTTAGTGCTAAACAATCTATATAATTATATTCAGTTATATTTATTATCATATTTATCTTTTCATCATCATCAAATTTATTTTTATATACATTTTTAGCTATAAAACTCGATAAAAGACCATCATCAAGTTCGGGCCATTTTAATTCTATTAAGTTTAATTCATTTAGATTTTTCACTATCTCCTTTAGTCCAAAACCATAACAACCTTTGATTAATATTGGATTTTCTTCATCTTTGTATACTTTTAATAAATCATACCAATTCAAAATATATTTTTCATCAGTTAAACTATGCTCTAATATTTTTTTATTAAATATTATTGGTTCAGCTGATGACCAATGTATTAATCTTGTATTTTCATAAAATTTATTTATGGATTTTTTTTCTGTATTAAAACTATTTATAAAATTTACAAATTTAGTTATTAAATCTTTTTCATCATTACATTGTACATAGGAATCTTTACCACAATTTAATTTCTTATTTTTGTTTATTAACTGATTAATTTTATTATCATCACCAAAATTTATTATGAAACACCTGAATTTTTTATTGTTATCTTGTCTTTTTAAATCATAATATACTCCTATCATATATAACACTTGTGAATTAATATTTTCCATGTAATCCTCATTTAAATTTTCTCCATATATTTCTTCTTTCGAATAAGTTTCAAAATCTACATAAAATTCTAGTTCTATTTGTTTTTTCCATTCCATAACATTATTATCTAATAATATTTTTTTATCACTAGTATTACTATTTATTTTTAACATTTTATTTATTATGTTGTATTTTTTGGATTTATTATTAAAACCTAAAATTTCAGGATTTAATCTTTCATCATCTAATTTTTTTATACCATTTTTAAATGCTAATTCCCTATTTTTTATACCACAATTCCATAATAAAGTTATTTCCTTATTTTTTATTGCTATTTTCTTCTTTATTTTTCTATAATTTTTATCATATGAATTTTTCATATTTGGATATATTTCATCTTTATTAATTGGATTTAAACTGTAATCTTTCCAATTTAATGTTAATTCTGTTTTCCAATTTATTGCTTTTGATATTTGGAATTCAAAATCTCTACCTAATTTCTTCTCATTTAAATAGTTAATTACACCTAATCTTGAAAATGGGTCATCAATAGTTATTTTTTTCCCACCTGAATAATATTCATATTTCTTTCCAAGTATAAATCCCAAATCTGTTTTTGAACCAGTTATTCTATTTAATGCTTCTTTATATACATAAATTTGTGCTTTATATCCATCGTATAGTAATCCTGTAGACACATTTTCACCTCCTGATATTAAACTTATTAATGATGATTTTACATCTATTATATAATATATACTTTTATCATTAGGTATTTCAATTGGACTGTCTTTTATATATCGTTTTATCCAATAACCTGAAACTATTATATCAGGATATCCATATGTATTATTTTCTTCATTTACTAATATACCTCCAAATATTACATCATATTGTTTTTTTAAAATAATTTCTCTTGTTTGTACAAATCTTTTTTCCATGTCATTTTCTAATATTTCTATATAATTATTTGTTTGATTGTTATCATTCATTTGTTCTTTTATTTTTTTAAATATATTAGATTCAAATTTATATCCATCTTCTACTATATAATCAAAAGATGTCTTTAGTTTTTTATTTACAGTATTAATTGTGTTTGTATTTTTTTCTTCTTTTTCTATAATTTCAAATTTTCTTTTTTTTACTGTTAAATTTTCTTCATCGACTTCATAATTATTTTTTTTTAAAATATCTAAATAATCAATTATACAATCTGTTCTTATATAATTGACTAAACCTGTAGCACTATTCAATTTTTTTTTATCTATTGATATTATTTTTTTATTTTTTTTACTTCTTGTTTCCATTTAATTTTGTATTGTTATAAATATATATTTAAAAAATTTTAAATATATTAATAAAAAAAATTAGTAAATTATTTTATATAATTACTTTTTTAAATTTTAAGCATGTGCTTCTGATTCTTCATCTGACTCTTCTTTTTCTTCATCTTCTTTTTCTTCATCTTGTTCTTCTTCTATTTCTATATTTTTATCATCTAGACTATCCAGTTTTAGATCTATCTTGGAAAAAATATCATCCGACATAATAAAATTACTTGAATATACTAAACACTGAATATTTAGTGTTCTCTTCTTTGAATATTTTACCATTTTTACACTTAAATTCATTAAATCATATTGTACTGATAATATTAGATAACTTAATAGATTTTGGCTTGAACTGTCTAACATTAATTTTGAACCATATTTTGATTCTAGATTAGATAATACTTTTTTAATATTAAAAAATATTGACTCACTGTATCTCATTGTTGACACAAATGATTTAATATATTTATGCATAAAAAAATATTTTGGGCTCTCGTTTATTACAGTATTAAGAATCATAGGACTTATATTATATAATCCGTTAGTCTCATTTTTAACTACATGTTTTAAACTATCTGATAAAATCTCTTCTAATACAATTACCAAGCAGTAAATTAGACCCTTCGAATATGAACTTATTTTAAAATTATCACAACCTAGCTCTACCAAATAAGACTTTATTTTTTTTTTAAGTTGAGACATACTTACATATTCTGAAATATTTAATTGATTTGATACACGACTCATAGTTATATAATTAATATATATGTATACTTTTAACTTGATTTTATTTAATTTTTAATAATAAATTAACAAAAAATATGCTTTTTAGCTATTTTTTAATTAAAAAAATTTATATTCTAGTACTTATTTAGTTATTTAAAAAAGGAGTAGTAGCTAAAGCTTCTAAAGCAGTAATTTCTGCACCAATTTCTCTAATTGAAATATCAAATACCTTTACATAAGCAGTAGAAAAATTATTGGTTAATTGAGTCCAGTAAAAGGTAATTGGAATATTTTTAGTTACACAACCTTTCTTTGTGTTATATTTTACCTTAATTAAATAAGTTCTATTTGATACAACATCATCATCGTTCTTTAATTTACATTCCTTTACTTTTATTACTTTGTAAGCTTCATTCTTTCTTAAAACACAAAATAAGGTGTCAATGAAGCTTTCTAACCAAGCAATGTTTTCTTCAACTGTGTATTTTTCGGTCTTTCTTAATAAAATATTGGGTCTTACAGCTGATAATTTGCTCTTGATAAAGTTTAATAAGACAAGAATATCACTGATAGCTAATAATTCTTCTCTTGAGCAGTTATACTTCTTTACTAATTTAGCACAAGCTTTGTCACAGATGTTTTCACATTCTTCTTTAGGACAAGGTTTAGGAGGACAAGAGCTTGAATCTAAGCTACTTGAACTGTCACAGCTTACAGAGCAAGAAGTTTTATCTGAATAAGTTACTCCTGATGAACAATCTGAGGAATTTGAGCTTGATGATTCTGAGCATAATGAGCTTGAGCTTGGGCATAATGAGCTTGAGCTGCATAATGAGCTTGAGCTGCATAATGAGCTTGAGCTTGGGCATAAATCACTGGAGCTAGGACATAATGTATTTGATGAACTTGAGCTTGAACTTGAACTTGAACTTGAGCATGAGCTTGAGCTTGAGCTTGAGTTTGAACAAGTATTAAGACTTGTTACTGACATTAATGAACAAGAATCAGTTTTTTCACAACTATAATTTTTTGGCATTGTATATATATATAATATTAATATTTTTTTTTATTATATGAGTAAAAAAAATAAAAATATTAATTATATATATTTTTATTAAACGCAAAAAATTATATTTATTATATAAATTTTTTTATTAGTCGGTTTATAATAAATTTTCATCTATATCACTTAATGTGTTCTTTTCACTTTCTAAACCATTCATATCTCCTCTTATTATACTTTCTTTAGTTTTTTTATTATTTAATTCTATATGTCTATCTATATTATATAATACATCATCGTCTATTTCTGGCTTAAATTCACTATCTACCTCATTCACATTATCTAATTCATCTAAACTCATACCAAAATCAACTTCCTTATCTGCTCCATATTTTACTTGACTTCTTGCATTTGGAGGATAACCTATTCTAACATTTGGACTTTCAAAGTCTAGTTTTTTATCACAAACTATCTTTCTTTTAGGTTTTACGGTTTTTACTTTACATGGACTTGGTCCGGCTAAACTATCGCATTTTTGTTCTAAAGTATTGTAATTCACTTGCATAAATAAATTATCGTCATAAGTTAAAAAACCTTCTCGATTCATTATATCCCATATGTATAATGATATTAATACCAGTAATAATACAATTATAATTGTATTTGAATTCATGTTATAATACTAATTAATAATAAAAAAATTATTTATAAACTTTTATATAAAAAAATAATTTGTAAAATGTGAAATGTGAAATGTGAAATGTGAATAAACAAACAAGACATGATGAGGAGGAAAGGGATGGACACCATATCAAAAGGAGGAACGAATATGAAAACAAGTCATGGATGGTGAAAGAGGAGGATGGACACCATGACTAACAACTACACTCAAAAAGCACCATCACCGGGAGGCATAACACTGGGACGCGGAGCACTGGGACGATTTACAAGACCACCGCGACCACCAGGACCGCCACGACCACCACCGCCACGACCACCAGTAGGACCACCACGACCACCACCGCCACCGTTAGTAACCGGATTAGACGCGACAACAGTAGTAGCTGCCGGAGGAGGAGGCACAGGAGCCTTAGTAACCGCACCACCACCACGACCACCACCGCGACCAGGAAGAGGAGGCACAGGAGGGCTTGCAAGAGGGTTACCACCACCGCGACCACCACCACCGCGACCACCACCACCGCGACCACCACCGCCACCGTTAGTAACAGAAGGTGGAACACGGCGCTTGACCCGAAGCTTGAACTTCTGCCCATAGAACCAACTGAGCAGACGAAGCCCAACACTGTCGCTTGCTCCAGCTGATAGGGCACGGTAAAGCGCCCAGGCAACTGGCGCAATAGGGTCTGCGGAAGCACTAAGCCTGTGTGCAACAACGGAAGCAGCCTCCGCCGCAGTGCATGCTGAAACTAACTTGGTCTTGTCTACTTGGGCAGGAGGCGCGCCCACCAACATAAGGTCGCTCGGAAAGCCTACTAACTTGGACAGTTCGCTGCCGATGGGAATCTCGCCTTTAACCCACGACAGCAGCAGCACAGCCAGTCCGATTAGCGGATTCCCTGATAACTTGTGCATGAGCGCCCAAATAGCAGCTACGATATCAGGCAACTCCTCTACCTTCATCGTACTCAGATCCGGTCTAGGCGCGGCAACCGCTTGCGCAACTTGGCTCTCGCCAATCTCTTCAACAACATCATCACTCTGGGTGGGTGTGTTACCAGCAACCACTTGACTCGTAGAGTCAAGGGAAGATGGCGCCACGCCCGAAACGCTTGTGGCTTTCGCCGAAGAAGGAACAATTGTAGGAGTGCTCATTCTTGTATATGCGATTTATGGTCCCTATTGTTAATGGGTTGTTCAGAGCCTGATATTTTCAATTTTTTTGAAATTTATTATTATTTGATTTATTTTACACTTAATTATATACCAAGTAAAATAGTTTTTTGATTGAAATAAAAATTTAATATATATTATTTATATAACATATGAATTTTACTAATAAACATATAGTTTTAATTTTAATAATAATTATTATTGTAGTATTCATTTATAACTATGATGTATACATAGTTCCAAAAAATGAGCCAATTTGTAAACCAGTATATATAACTAAAAGAGAACTAAATCCAGAACAAAGAGCAGAACTTAATTCAAGTCAAACAGTCATATTTAAGGAAAGTTTTTCTAATTTATTAGATAACAAATATTTCGAAGGATTTGAAAGTATGAATGACTTAATTCCTCCAAAAAATTTGTCTAATTATTCACCAAGTTTTATTACAGACCCTAATAAAATAAGGGTTGTAGATAGTGTTATTAAAGTTTTATCATATATTCCAACTAATTATAATGAAAAACAAATTAAAGAACTCCTAGAATACTATATCATGATTTATCAATCTTCTTCCGACTTGGAAAATTTTTATGAAAATGTAGCTAAAAGTACAAAGATAACTGAAGAACCTTATAATTCAAAATACTCGCATTTAATTCTATTTCTTATAGGTAAATTCCATAGTGATTTAGATAATTGTCAAAATCCAAATGGTGTATTATGTGAGACAGGAATTGCATCTGAGTCCAGTTTTAATCTTAAACCAGAAGACATCCCTGAACTTATACAAAATTATTATGTGAAAAAAGAAGAGGAACAACTAGCTCAAAGTCAAGCTGAAGCTCAAAATCAATCATCTAAATCAGAATCTATATCTGAATCTGGTTCTCAATCTCAAAATGAATATAGTCAAGAACAACTTGGTAATAGTTCTGATTATTTACAACCATCCAATACTACTGGGGCTAATGGAGAATCTAAAAAATATAAAAAAAAGAAAAAGAGAGTAAATAATCAAAAAGTTCTTGACGAACTTATTGCACAAAAAATACAACAAAAAATAAATCAGGAAAGTAATTATAGTTTAAGAGATGTACAAACTACAGGAGCAATTAATTTAAATGACGGACCATCTTCAAGACAAATGTCAGAATCTATTGACAGAAGTGCTTTATCTACTAGAAATGGATTAAATAATATGCCTGACATTCGCACACAATTACAATCAGATAGTGAAAATGTTGGGGGAGAATCCATGTTATTTAATCCAGGAAGATTTGGAGTAAGAAAATCTAATTCTGATTGTAAAACATGTGATGGTTCTAATATGAATTCAGCTAATTCAGGTTATTATTATAAATCATTTGATAATTTAGGTATGGATAATTCATTAAACCACATGAATAGTATAGAAAGTTTTAATTCTGAATTTGGTGGATACAGTGATTATGCAAATTATTAATTATAAAACAATTATTTAATTAAGAAAAAATAAATCTGTCTATACTAAATCCGCCTCCATATTGTTCTTGTTTATCATTAGCATAAACTAACGTACCAATAACAGTAACACCAAAAATAGTAATCAATAAATATTTTTGAATTGAAACATAGTTTGTTAATAATTCTTGTTTCTTTGATGAATCTAAAACTGGATCAGATATTAATAAATTATATTCAGAAATTTGTTTACTTTCATATAAAAAGTAAATTGTTAGTAATATTAATATACCAATATTCCAAGCTAAATCCAATTTAGTAGTCATAATAAACCAAACATATACTAATAAACTCATAATTACAATATTAACTTGTTGATTTGATGTTATTTCTACATTAAATGGGTTACCAAAGCAAATCATAAGGGACATAATTAATAAAATTAAAATAATATGTTGAGCAAACTTATTATTTTCAATTGCTTTTTTTAAACCTGCTGAAAATAAATTTGTACAATAACTACTTGCTATAATTATGTATGTTAATAAAATTATTCTTCCAACTGAAAAATTTAATTCCATTGATATTAATTTATATAAATAAAATAGAAAAAAATAAATTTATTTATTGTTTGTTAAATTTATTAGTTTTTTGTCTCTGACTAAATAACAATCTTCATATTGTACATACTTTACTTCTGGTCTTGTTTTTGATATAAATTCTAAGGCATGGTGTTGTTTAATTATATTTTTTCTTTCTAACTCCTTAATTATTTTTTCTGAATATTTCTTGTGAACATGATATTCATAAACCAATCCTTTTGTTTCTTCTGTTATTTTATCCAAAACATTCTCTTCATCAGTAGATAATTTTGTATTATTTATTAACATTAAATCTAATTCATAATGTGTAATAGGAATTTGAATACTTTGTATCATTTCTCCTTCAGTTTTTTCATCTGGAATATATACTTCAATTGCAAACATTTCTTCTTCACCAATTTCATCAGTTGCATTAATAAAATTTAATGCTTGTGATGGTAATAAATTTAATGGTTTATTTAAAATTAGTTTTGAACCATGAACTTTACCTAATTCAATAGTATGACCACCTAATAATCCTATTGAATTATAACCTTTTGAAAGTATTAGTGCATTAGTTAATGTTGATATTCTTTGAATTAATACTTTTCCATCAGTTTCTATTTGTTTTCTTATATAATCTTCTATCTTTAGAACAATATTTTTACAATCGTCCAATGATTTGTTAATATTTTCTGGAACAAGATGTTTTTTATATATAAATGTTCTTGCTCCATCAATTAGATTTAATTCTTCTATTATACCAAAATCAATTTTTATAAAATCACCAGGTTTCAATAATGTTAATGATTTTTCATGATAAGAATTATGAGCAATAACTTTATTTATTGATATACCTATAGGAAATGCTTTTGATAAATTATTTTCTTTATAATATTTATTTATAAATTCATAAATATCTTTATCTGAGGTAAAATTATCTATTTGAATTGATATTATACTCATTAAAGTTTTATGATGATTCCCTAATTTTTTTAGAATATCCAAGTTAAACATTAAATTATTTTTATAAATTAATCATATATATATTTATCTATTTATATGATGTTAAAATTAAAAAGATTTATCTAAAAGATGAATCAATATTACGTCCCATACCATTATTTTTTTGTTTTACATAATTATTAATTACTCCATTAATATCAAATTCTTTTGAAGTAGGCATTTTAGATAATTGTTCATCACTAATCAAATATTTTGATTCATTCACGTTATTTTGTGAAGGTTTATAGTTAGGTTGTGTTTGGACAAATCCTCTAAAATTATCATTTGGGGTTAATATATTGGTATTTTGATTAGGATTAGGATTAGAATTAATTTTCATATTAGGAGTTAAGGTTGGATTATAATTTTTAAAATCGTTTGTTTCATTATTTTTCTGAATAGTATTTTGATTATTAGTATGTACATAAGATGTTTTTTTACTTTGAACATTATTTTGATTTTGATTATTATCAACAAAATGATATATACTTTGATGTGGAGCACTAGATTCATTTATACTAGTTTTAATGGTATTAATTAATTTATTAGAATTTGGATTAGGATATGGATTTTGTGGGTTATAATTATGTGTAATATTTTGATTATAAGAATTATTTTGAAATGGAGTATAACCACCTTGTCTATAAAGTTCTGGTTGATAAAAATTATTAGTTGTAGATTGATTAGCAGGATTATTAAAAACTTGGTTATATCCTGAATTAACTTCTTCACAACAACTCATCTTGTGTTTATAGGCTATTTTTGCAGCTAAAACTTTATTAACATTATTACTATTTTTTTTATAATTATCATAATAATACATAAATTCGTGTTTGGGCATACTTTCAAAAACACTATGTTCCATTCCTAATATATTTAAAGATAGTTCTATTGCTGTTTTTTCAAAATTTATATTTTCTGTTGGAAAACTATTTGTACCAGAACCATTTGACATTTGGGCTGGATTATATATAGGTAATTGGTGTGAATGTTGTGCAGTTGTGTTACTATTTACATTATTTGAACGAGCATTCTTTATCGAACCGTTTAATGATAATACATTATTACTAGGCATATTTTTATAATATCTATATATATTAATTTTATTATTATAAAAAATTGATTTTTACGAGTTAATATATTGACATATTATAATATAAATAATTAATTAAACATTAATATGGAAAAAATTTTTATTCCCTTGGGTAATGATTGTTCTATTTCTTATCAATTACAAAAATTAGGTCTTAGAAAAATAACATTACCTTTTGATTGGATTAAATCTGATATTAAAGGTATAGTTAAATGTTTAGAAGATAATTTTAAATATTTTTTAGAATTTGATTTATTTGAAATTAAAAATATTTCAGATAATTTTAGTTATGTGGAAGATGATTTTAACGAATCAGTTATTAATCAAATGTTAAGAGTCTATAATGTAAAATATAAATTTCATTTTCTTCATGATTTTATAAATGATTCGAGTTATGATATTTCTAAACAATTTACTGATTTTAGAATTAAATATTCAAGAAGAATAGAAAAATTTAATATGATTATGGAAGATACTACAATTAATAAAATATTTATTCATATTGGTCCTACAGGTGATTTAGTTTATCTCGAAAAACTTAAATTATTACTTGAAAAGAAAGGATATTCTAATTTTACAATTAAATTTATTGATTACAAAGTATTTGAGACTATTGGAACAAGTTCTTGGAAAAGAGAAGAATTTAACTGGATGGATTTTTTTATTGATGATATTGTTTTATTATAAATCAAAAAAGATGATTTTTATTGGTAATATTAATTTACTATAAATATATTTAACATTATATTAATATTATTGTAATTATGCCCCCGAAAGGATACAAAAAAAAACCAATTGTTGTGGAATCTGAATCTGATTCCGAAAGTGATATACCACAAAAAATTAAGATAGAATCAGATAGTGAAGATGAAATTCCGCCAAAAAAAAATCAAGTAAATTATGATAATTATGATAATTATGAATTTGATATTAATACTATTTACAAGTATTGTGATTTTATTAATGAATCATACAAAAATTATTCTATGGACAAAACCCTAGACACACTTAAAAAAATAGATAAAGTAAAAGAAACTATTATTGATAAAAGAAATTTTAATAATAGAATAATCAATGAGACACATCAAGAAAATTGTTTACTCGACGATATTGTAGATTCCATTCAAGACATTATTTCTAATGTTAACAAACATGAAGAAAAACTTAAAAAAGAAATAAAAGTCAACAAAACAATTCCAAATCAAGTTAAATATAATTCTGTTACTGAACTTATTAATGGAATTAATAATGAACATCAACAATCTATTCTATATAGAATTAGTTCTGATGCTGAATACGCCAAGGTATATTTACAAAATTTTACTCCCAATACTGATAATAAAAAGAAAACATTAAAAGGAACAATTAATATCCTTGGTAACTATAACAAATCTAAAGGTATAAGAGAAGCATATGAAGTAAAAGTTTTTGAAAATGATCCAAAAGGGTCTTTTTGGTGTTCATGTGCTGATCACAAATTTAATTCAGCTAAAAAAAATATAGTATGTAAACATATTTGTTTTATTGTTTGTAAAGTACTTAAAATACTTGACCCTTATTTCTTTGATACCAAAACTTTAAAGCAAGAACATCTTTTACAATTATTGGATAAATTTAATATTAATTCTGATATTTGGAAAGATAAAAAATTAGCCAGAACATCAAACAAAGTAACTATTCAAGATTTCAAGATTTTCCCTGAACATATTAATGACACATGTACTTTCTGTTATGATGAAATGACAGATGCAGATAGAGCTATTGCATGTGCTTGTCCCTTATGTAAACATTGTTTCCATGAAGAATGTATGGATGTGTGGATGGAAGGACATGATAAATGCTCTTATTGTTTTAATGGATTTTGGACTTATTTTAAAAGAATAAGAAAAGGAGAAAAAGAAATATTATTAGCTTCTAATACATTATAAATCCTTATTTATTTATTTGATTAATTTTTTTATTTAATTTATTTTATATGTAATCACATATTTTCATTATTTTTATCTGGTAATTCACCATTATTACCAGATTTTAATTTTAGAATTTCTTCTCTATTATTGTAAAAAATATATTTTAATTCTGATAAAATTGATTCTTTATTTTGAATATTTTCCTTATCATTTTCGTCATAAAGTGAATCTAAATAATTTTTTGAAAAATCTATAAATTTTTTGGATTTTTTTAGAAATGGATTTGATTGTATAAATTCTATTGTTTTATGTATATTATCCTTTTCAAAAGGGTCTGTTAAAACATTATGTACTTTATTAAATATTTCATCAACTAAAGGTTTTGTATTACCTACTACCCATTTTTTACCATTCCAATAAGTACATTTGTTTCTTGACATATCTAATACACAAAAATTTTTATTTTCTGGTTTATTATCATTAATATATATATGTTTTGTCATATTCGGAATTATATCTTTAAAATTTATTGTAGTTAAATGATTCATCACAGTTTGTAAATCTACTTTTGAAAAATCTTCTGAACCATGAGCTAATATTATATTGTTATTCAAAGTATTATTTTGCGTATTGTTTATTGTATTAATTGTAGTCTTGCATTCTAGATTTTCTAGTCTGTCTAATAATTTTTTATTAGTATCATTTAGTTCTATATTGTTATTTTTTAATAAATTTATTTCATTCAATAATTGCTTATTTTGTTTTAATAATATATTTAATACATGTCTTGTTTCTTCATCAACTTCTGTATCACAACTCATATCCATATCCATTTCCATTACTATTTCATCCTTATTTACTTTAATTTCTTTAAAATTATTTATAGATTCAGCTTGTTTAACATATTGAACAGGTTGAACAGGTTTAATAGGTTGAGAAGATTTAATTATATTTGATAACAAAGTGTTTTGTTCTTTTTTTTCTTTACACCTACCTTCTAAATGTCTTTTTAATGCATCACTTCTACTAAATTCCGCTTCACAATATTCACATTTATGTTTTTTAACTTTTTTCTTAGATAAAACTATGATATTTGAAGAATCAGATGAAGAAAGTTCTTGATTTATTATTTTTTTAATATCGTCTTGGTCTATATCATCTTTATTATTTTTGGTTTTTTTTGGGTTGATGGATGAGTTGGTGGATGGCTGGTGGAGTTTCGGTGGAGGTCCGGTGGAGGTCCGGTGGATTTTGGTGGAGTTTTGGTGGATGTCGGTGGATGGCTGGTGGAGGTCCGGTGGATTTTGGTGGAGTTTTGGTGGAGTTTCGGTGGAGTTTTCTGACTCTGAATCAAATGGCACACAAGGATACTTTCTATTAATATGTGACTTAAAATTTGAAACTTTGGAAAAATTTTTTTTACACTTTATACAAGTATATTTATTCATTAAAAGTACTTATATATAATAATAATATATTATTTTTTAAGTAAAATTTCTATAAAATTTAGACTTAAAAAAGCTAAATTTTTTTAAGCTTTTTTTAAGCTCTGGTGGAAAAAAATTAAGCTTTTAATTTTGTCTGGCTTAATTTTTCCACCAGACTCTTGTTTACTTTTTGATTTTTGAGCTTAATTTTTTTCCACCGAGCTTAAAAAAAACTTAATTTTTTTTCAAGTTTTTTTTATTTAAATTTATAATCATATATACTTTTAAAATATTAAGCTTAAATATTAAGTTTTTTTTAAGTCAAAAAATCTTGTGTGTGTGTTGGACATAAAAAATAAAAAAATTTTTAGAATTTTTTTATTTTTTTTTTCACTTTTAAAAATTTTTATTAAAATTAATTTTATTAGTACAAAAAATAATAAAATTAAGACCAGGATATGGAGAAAAATAATAATTTCAGAGCATTAATGGTCTTACATTATTACTATATATAAATATGTATATAAAAAATACACAAAAATAATTTCAAGACGATGATAGGTCTTAAAATATTAAAACTAATACTTATTTTTTTTTATTAGATTCCACAACAAAATTATCAAGTTCATCTGGGCAAGATGAGTTATACAACTGAGATGAATAAGGTTTTAATTTTACAGAGCTTACTGTTTTGGTATCATATATTGATGGAGAAATTTGTGTAGGTCTAGTAGGACTTATTGAATTAATTGGATTAAATGCATTAATAGGAGTTAATGGGCTAATAAGATTAACTCTCGGAGTAAATTCTGATTGGTTTTTCTCTTTGATATGTATCAAAATATTAATAGCATAAGATTCTGGTATTCCAAGTGAAAATCTGCTTTTAATTTCTGAAACACTTATTGATAAAAATTCAGCTTTTGTCAGACCTAAAGTGTGTAAAGCTAAATTTAACACATCATCTTCAAAAGACCCAAGTCTAAATGAAAAAGGATCTGGATAATAATCAGGAAAGGGATTAATCTGGTTTAATCCACGAATAGGATTAACAAGATTAACAGGATTATTAAGATTTGTACTTGGACCTAATGTAACAGATGGTCTAGTATATCTGGGAGATAAAGTAATTGGTCGCTTAGGTTCATTAATAATAGATAGATTAGTTGGATTAGTTTGATTATATGAATTATAAATCGGCTGTTCAATATTTTCTAAATCAGTAGATATTGATGGTAATTTTGAAGTTGACCATGATTTGTTCATTTTATCTAAAAAATTATTAAATAGTATATAATAAATACTATATAATTAATATAAATATCAATTTTTTATTATAAAAATTTATTTTTTATCATTGTTGTCAGAATCATTTTCTTCCTCGACATCATCATTGAATAAATCGACCAATTTAACATCATCAACGAGTCCATTGTCAACACATTCATCAGCATCCCAAATTAAGTCGTGTTTAAGAATTTTAGGAATACGTTTTTTAGTGATTGTTGTGTGTTCAGAATAAATGTTCATAATTTTGTCCATAAGTTTTTTAGAATTATCAAATTCATCTTTAAGCTGTTCAAAATTACCATGCATAAAAGTAGATAACTGATGAATTAACATATATGAACTTGGAGTAATAAATCTTTTTGTACCAGCAACAGCAATAAAAGTAGCAGCACTAGCAGCAATACCCTCAACAACAGTATAAATTGGTATATGTTCACGATATTCCATAACATAATCATATAATGCTAGTCCAGCATAAACATCGCCACCTGGTGAATAAATATGCAGATAAAGAGGTTTTGGTTGTATTTTTACACAGGTATGGGTTTTTCTAATTTTATTGAATTTACTAGCATATGTTCTCATAAGCTTTTTTACTTGTTCACATGATTCTTGATTTACATCTGTATGAAAGTATAAATGGTTTTCTTTGATATATATTTTATCATCATCGCCAGAAAAGATATCTGGTAAAGTAAATGGACCATCTTCATCATCTTCCTCTTCTTCATTAAATTGATGACGTTTTCTTTTAAGACTTTTATCTTTAGTTTTATCAGGCTTATCAGATTTATCAGGTTTATTTCTATTAAAAGGATTAATATCTGTACTTCCAAAGAATATTTTTGAAACACATTCTTTAGATTTGTAATTATGTGTAAGTTTTTTTTTGTTAAAATTGTCCATTGATATAATATTATTAATACACATATATTTAAATAATATTAAATAAAAAATATTGAAGAGTAATATTTTTTAATTATATAACAAATCATTCCATTTTAATATTAAAATCAAAATCCATTTTACCATTAAAATATTTAATCCAAGAGATACTATGTGAGTGTATTCTTTTATTATTAACAAGATGTTCAAGACTATTTGGACATTCATTATTAGTTCCACAAAGTAGACCTAAAAAAACAGCAGAATATACACTTGAATGAGTTACATGAATAAATAATTTTTTATTTTGACTAGAATGATTTTTTGAATAATTATAAAAATAATTATAAATACCTGATATATTTTTTTTATTTGGGTCTCTATCCAGATTATCATTTATTTTAGGTTTATGTACAGTTACATTTTGAAAATCTCTTAAATACATGTGAAGAACCAGTGAAGTAATTATTGTTCTTTCCTGAGGCGAAGTATAAATAAATATTTCTTTAATACCATTCATATCAATATATTTTTTAATCATACTTACGTATGGTCTAGCTTCGTCATAATTATTTTTATAATTAATTTTATTACGATAAGTTTTAAAATGTCTAATTACTATTTGATAACAAGGATTGTTATTATTTTCATAATTATTATATTCATTTTGTTGATTTAAGAGTTGATTATTATTTATATCATTAGTATCATTAGTATTATTAATATTTTTATTTAAATTTTTTTTTTTACTTTTACCAGAATTATTTATTTTTTTTTTCCAGAGTATAAAATCCATATAAATAAGTATTATAAAAAAATACTTATAGGGTTTAAAAAAGTAAATTTTTAACTCAAAATAAAAGTACTATATATAAAATATTATAAATACAATCCAAATGGTGTTTCATGTTTATTTTTAAAGTAGTCACCTTTTAGAAAAATAAATTTATTAATTGATTCTTTAATATCATCAGTAATAAGTATTTTTTTATCAGATATAGGTAAAAGAAATACTCTTTTGTTATGAACAATTTTAAGATTAAGAAATAATGTTTCCATATCACCACCTTGATTTTCAAAATATTTATAATTTGTTTTAATCAATTTATTTATATCTTCTTGAGTAAAAGATAAATTCCAATATTCGTATTCTTTTATTTTTTTCATAAATATTTGTCCTAATTCTTCAGCTGAATATTTCTTAATATCAAATCTAAAAGGAAATCTTCTTCTCAATCCTTCATTATAATTAAAGAATGAATTATCTAAAGCATCTTTATATCCAGCAATAATACAAATAAAATCTCCTTTATTTTCAGATAGAGCTTGATTAAGAGTATCTATACATTCTTTTGAAAAAGAATCTCTACCTTCAGGATTACCGAGAGAGTATGCTTCATCAATCAATAAAATTCCACCTTTTGCTTCATTAATTTTTTGTTGAGTTTGAACAGCAGTATGTCCAAGATATTTACCAATAAGTTCAGAACGCTTAGCCTTAACAATATGTCCTTTTTTTAAAACACCAAGTTTAGTATAAATCTTAGCAATAATTTCAATAAAAGTAGTTTTACCACAACCAGGACTACCAGTAACTACAGCATGTAACATATCTGAACTTAATCCTTTTTCTGAACCCTTCATTATCATTAAATATATAATCATATTAACAATTTCTTCTTTAATGTCCGCTAAACCTATCATAGTTTCTAGTTCATTTAAATATTCAGCTATAGAAAATAAAGTTTTTAAATCTATTCCATTATACATTCTTCTCATTCTACAATGATAAGAATTTCCTAGTTCAATCAAATCTTTTATAGTAGTAACTTTTGTTAAAGTAATTTTATTGGACTCATACCATTTTGGAAAATATTTTTTATGGTCACAATTAGAATTTTCACAATGAAATCTTGCTCTGACAGAATTAGTATAGTTAGGATCATCATCAATATAACCACATTGTTCAGGATTTTTTATAAGAAATTTAAATTTTTTTGCAGGCATTCTTTCTTTTTGTTCATCATTATCTAATTCTGAATCTTCAAGTTTTTTTTTATTTGATTTATTATCAGTATCATTGTTGTTCATTTTGATATATATGAGTACATATATATGAATTTTTATACATTTTTAATAAAAATTTTATAATAAATGTAAAATAAATAAAAAATTTTTTTATAATGTTCTTAGGATTTTATTAAGTACATTTATTTACTTAAAATGTTCTATAAAATAAAGAGTAGTTTTTTCATAAAATCTTTTTTTTGACATAATTTCAATACCTAATTCTTTTGCTTTAAGAACTTTATTAGAATTATCATCTGGATCTTCAGCAATAACTAAATCGGTATTTTTGCTAACTGAAGATGTAATTTTACATCCTATATCTTCTAATTTTTTTTCACTATTTTTATCTCTAAAACCAGTAAACACGATTGTTTTTCCAACAAAATACTCATAACCTTTAGGAATATTATTAGTTACTTCATTATCTTCAATGTCTTTATTCACTTTAGCATTTTTTTTTACTTTATCAACTTCTTGTAAAATTATATTTGGTTTAATTTTAATAAGATTGTTTAAAAATTCAATAAATTCGTCAAAATTATCCATAATTTTTGAGGTAGTTTTAACTTCAAACCCATTAATAGAATTAATAATTTTAGTAGTATATTCTTTACCATTTTTCTTATAAATATCAATAATATCAGGATAAATATCAGTAATAGCTTTAAATTTTTTAGTACCAATTCCTCTACCTAATATTTGACTAGCAGCCATAATTTCACATAATTTTCTATTAGTCAAACCTTCATTAATACTATCATAAATTTTATCAATAGATTTAGAACCTAAACCTTCAATTTTATATAGTTTAGTTTTATCAGCTTTTAAAATTTTAGGTAAATCATCGTATCCATTGTCAACAAACTTTTGAATTGTTCCTTCAGCCATGTAACGTATATCCAGAGTTTCAAAAAAGTAAGCAAGTTTTTTAACAATAATTTTATTCATATTTTCTTCATCAAGTTCTGTAGCAATAATATCAACACCAGTTTCATTCCATTCATATTTGATTGTAGGCATTTTAGGTTTACCTGTGTCTGATATTTTAACAATTTCTTGTATATATGGTATAACATCACCTGATTTGATAATTTTAACAATAGCACCTGGTCCAATTTTATTATCATTAACATATTTAGCATTAAAAGCTGTAGCATAAGTTATTTCAGAACCTAATAACTCAACAGTATTAATTTTTATTTTAGGTTTAATATATTTATCTTTAGATATTTCCCAAATAACATCAACAACAGTAGATTCAGCAATCTGATCAGTAAGAACTTGTTTAAATGCAAAACCCCATGATGGATTAGAACCAACTTCTTGTGGATAATATTTAGAACTATCTATCACAACAATTCCATCAATTTCATATTTATATTTTTCACGAGCTTTAACTAACATATCAGAAAGTTCATCCATAGTAATTGATTTTTTAATATAATAATCAACACATTTAGGAACAAATTTTTTTTTTTCAATATATTTAAGTTGTTCCTCAGCAGTAAATTCAGGATATAAAACCCAATATGCTACAAAATCAACAAGTTTTAACATTTTTGGATCAGGTTTTTTTGTGTTAATAATACCAGAAACAGCATTTCTAGCATTAGACATTTTATCAGCAATCTTTTTAAAATTATCTTTACTAATAATTAATTCTCCTCTAATTGCATCACCATCAATCAATTTATCCGTATTAATACCCATTAAACTAATACAATGTGAAATATCTTGTCCTTCGATACCATTACCTCGTGTATACATTGAAACTTTTCCATTAATTTTATAAAGTAGTGCAGATACTCCATCTAATTTATAAGATACTACATATGGTCCACTATAATCATTTATCCATTTATTAAATGTACCTGTTGAAGGTTTAATTTTATCTAAACTACCCATATAATAAGGTAATTTTACTTTACCATTAACCTTTTCATCAACTTTATCATCTTTATTGTTTTTATTAATTTTATTTTTTTCTTTTTTAGATTCAACATCTATTATAGGTGCACCAACAAAATCAATTTTTTCATAATTATTTTCATAAAAGTCTTTTACATAATCAAAAATCTGATCAGAAACAAGAGATTTATTTTGATTATAATATTTATCAGACAAATACTCAATAACTTTTTTAATTCCGTCTTTATCCATAGAATTTAGTATAGAATCAGGGTCATTTTGTAGTTCTTTGATAACTTGAGAAATTTTCATAAGTCTTAATAATATATAATTATTACCTTTTAATAATTAAATCAATTTTTATAAAAATATGCTAAATAAATATTAGTTAAAATAAATTAAACATCTGTATTTTCAGTTTGAACTTTACTTTTATTTTCTAAATATTTTTGGATATATTTATTTAAATCAATACTGGGAATATAATTATCAATGTTAAATATTTTAGGATTAGTCAAATTAATATAAGCACTCAAAACAATTTCACAGGTTAAAAAGTTATCACCTGTTTCAGGTATACATCCATTAAATTTGTCAATATTTTTATGAAATTGATTAAAGTTTTTAATTTTATAAAGTGAATTAACAAATTCACATAAAGCAATTAAATCAATTTCAAGATCATACCAAGATTTATTATTTTGAATAAAATCTACTTTATAAATATTAAGTTCTGTTTTAGCAGAAAATTCTTCCATAGATATTATTTTTTCACAAAAACTTTCATCAAATAGTCTAGTAAAATAATCTTGTATAATAACATTTCTAATAAATTTTAATTGTGTTTTAACTTCACTTAAATTAGCATTAGAAGAAACAATTAATTGTAATAATCTTATTAAATAATCAATAAATGTTTTTTTGATAGAGTCAGATGAGTCTTGTTTTGTAAAGTCAATATGATTAAATTTATCAAAATATTTATTAGTTTCATTTTTAATATTAAAAATATAATGATTATCAATTGAAATTTGGATACAACTTCTTAAAATAGTAATAAATGTTCTAATATAATTACTTGTCTTTTTATTATCATCAGAAAAATTATTAAAAGATTTTAACAAGGTAAAAAAGTATATATTATCCATTTTTTTATTGTAATCAAATTCAAAAGTATTATTAATTAATGAAAAGTGATAAGACCAATAAATTTTGGAAAGTTCCCAATGTTTTTTATTAATATATAATGGTATCATAATATTTGTATTACCATTAAGTTTATCAACAATATTAAATCTATTAATTTCAAGTTTATTTTTATCAAAACCAAAATCATCCATCTCTGTAACATTATTGAGTTCAGCCAAAATCATTTGGTAATAATCAAAAACTGATATAAAGTTATTAGTAACAGAGCTAATTAACATATTAGGATATGTATGTAATATTGATGAGTTTTCATCAAATAATCCTTTAAAACTAAATTTTGATAAATTATATTTAATCATAATACCAAATGGATTTAACTCATTATATTCGTCTATCCAATTAGTCATAGTTGCATTTGATACAAGAAATTCTTTAGAATTATCTGTAACAAGAGCATAATCAATTTTATCAAACTTTACAAAACTATCATTTTGAATTTGTTTAGTACTTATAAAAGGTATTTTATAGTTTTTAATACTAGATTCTGTATAATAGTTAATAATTTTGGGATATACTTCTTCATAAAATTCCAATATATATTTTACATTAGTGCCTTCAAATTTTTCATCTAATTCCTTAATAGGAACAGTAATTGGAGAAATATTATGTTTTTTATCATAAATTTTTTTAACTTGATTAATAAAATATTTGATTGTATTTATATTTTGATTTTCTTTGATATAATTATTGATTTTTATATTAATAATTTTATTAATTGATTCAACTAATTCATCATATTTATTTGGAGATAAAAAATATAATTCAATATTATAAAGTGCTTTAACATAATTATTAATAAAAACATCTTCTTTTGATTCATCAATAGTCGTATCAATATTTTTAATAGTTTCATCCCAGTTTAAAATAAAATTTTTATCAAAACCATAATTTTTTAAATCAAAAATATCTTGACTAATGATTTCATCAATCTTTGACTTTCTATAATCAATAAAAATTTCCTTAATATTTTTAAAATGTAATTGTAAATAGCAATATTTAGCAATATTAATAATATTTATTGTCTGCTTAAATTTTTCAAATATATTATTGATATAATCCTTATTTGATTGAGTATAACCAGCATCATTCATACAAGTAATGATATAAATTTGATTATCATCCTCTACATATTCATTTAGTTTTTCTGTTAGATATTTAAAATTAATTGTAGGATATACATCATATTTCTTAAATATAATTCCATTAACAATGTTAATAATTTTTTTTGGTTCAAAGTCTTTATCAATATTAATAGTTTGTTTAACAATGTTTGGACCAGTTTTAATTAGGACAATTTCCTTATATATATTGTTATCTGATAAATTTAAAAGTGTATATGTAATCCATCTTTTTATATTATTTATGGCATATGTATTACAGTTATTAAACATATAGTTATCAAAAACATATATAAGATTCATAACTTATAGTATATATTATATAATAATTAATATATATATCAAATTTTTTTGTAAATAATTATACCTATAAAAATAAAATATTTTTGTAAACAAATATTATATAGTAAAAAAATGTTTGATGGAAAAACAAAATCAATATATAAAAAAATTTTTAAAAACAAATATCCAGTAGTAATATTTGGTTTATCATATTGTGGATTTTGTAGTTCAGCTCAAAGATATTTGGATGAAAAAAAAATTAAATACAAATATTACAAAATAGATGATATTTATGATATTTTTTTTACAAAATTATTAGAACTAGCAAAAACTAATCCAGAATTAGGCATAAACTTAAGTCATAAGACATTTCCTGTCATTTTTATAAATAAAAAATTTATTGGGGGTTACACAGAGTTAATTAATATTTTATAATATCTTATTATGTTTAACTCGGACTTACTGATGATAATTCTTTAAACACATTAGAAATACTACTAAATGTTTGAATTATTGAATCTAACTTTTGTTTATCACTATGATATTTTTCATCATACCATTCTGATAACTTCTGATTATATTGTGCTATGATTTCTTTTAACTCTTCAAAATTCTTTTCTACTTCTCCCATATCAATATATCTCCCTTCTTTAACTTTTTCTGAAATAGTATCAGCTATAGAAGTAGCTACATAATTTACAGCTTCGTCAATCTTCATTTCCTCTTCCATTGTAGTTATTATCCTTATTAATAGTAATTTATATAACATAAATTAATCAATTTTTTTTAAAAAAATTTAATAATTACAAATAAGCTAATTTTATAATAACTTTAATTAGCTTATTCAGATAAATTATTTATTTAGACTCATCAGTCTTACCAGACTTAATAGTCTTTTCTGACTCATCAGCCTTTTCTGACTCATCAGCCTTTTCTGACTCACCAGTCTTAGTAGTTTCATCAGTTTTATCAGATTCATCAGATTCATCAGATTCACCAACTTCTTCAACTTCTTCTTTATCAGCAAACCATCTTTTACTGTTTTTTCTTATAGCTGAAAAACTTTTAGTTTCATGTAGATATTGCTCTCTTAAGGCTTTTTGTATACCAGGTTGTCTATTATGACTATCATTAGGACTATCTCCGACACGATGATAAATTCCGTTTGTTTTAGTTACTGTGCTCATTGTTATATTTTATTAATTGATTTCTTTATTGTAATTAGTTTCATTTTTTTAAAAAATCAATTTTTTTGATTGTTTTATTACTAAATATAATAATAATAATAAAAATTATTATTATTAATAATTATAAAAATATATTTAACTAAATAGTTTTTATTAGATTAAATAGTATTAATCTAGTCTTTACTTAGTCTTTTTAGTAGTTTTTTTAGCTTTAGGTTCTTCGGCAACAATTTCCTCCTTTACCTCTTTTTCATCCTTAGTATCTTCTTTTTTAGATTTTGTTTTCTTTTTAGTATCCTCAGCCTTTTCCTCAACTTTTTCCTCAACTACAGGTTCCTCCTTAACATCTTTGGCCTTTTTTTTACCTTTAGATTCCTTAGGTTCCTTGGGTTCTTCAGGTTTTTGTTCAGGTTTTTGTTCAGGTTTTTGTTCAGTTTCAGTTTTCTTGGATTTTCCCTTAGATTTAGGTATTTCCTCATTAAGCACTTGGTCTTCTAGTTCTTGGATATCATCTTTTTTACCAGAATCTTTAGTTTCCTTAACATCATCATTCTTCTTACTACGTCCACGTTTAGTAGATTTACCCTTTTCTCCATCAGACTCCTCATCATTAGCTTCGTTTTCAATAATTTTCTTAATTTCACCTTGACCAATGACTTTTTTATATTCATTTTGAGCTTCACGAAGCTTAGTGCAAATATCTAAGCGTCTTTCGTTAATATTATTGAGTTCCTTACATATTTCAATATATTTAACATTAAATGTTGTCATAATATTTTCAAAATCACTTTCCTTTAGTCCAGGTTGTGTTATATATTTAGTAAATTCAGCTTGACTGCATGTTAGAACATTAAATTGTGACATCTTATTAGTGTAATATATATATATGTTTTTAAATATTATTAATATTTTTCAACTTTTTTATATATACAAAAGTACATATAGTAAATAACTAAAATTAATATATAGTATAAGGATTAACAACCCTACTCCAATCTACGTTATAAGCATTAGTAAAGTATTTTTGAATACTATATTGGTCAGGAATGATAAAATTATTTTTACCTATTAATGTTTCGACAGGTATACACTCTTTTTGTTCTTTACTATTAATAGATGTATAATAATCAGCAAAATAATCAGTTAACGATGAATTAACTCTATTTCCATACAAGTCTAAATAATAATCTTTAAGATATTTAGGATCAGACATAACACAAGAATTAACACAATCAGATTTAGTTGTTCTAGCTATATTTTCTTGTAATTTTTGTACAATTTTATTATATTCATTACTAGATGTGAGTTCTAATTGTTCATCTGGTGTCAAGTTATCAAAATATTCAAAAGTTTTATTAACAGGAGTATCAATATTATCCTTACAATTTCTATAAAACATTTCAGAAATATTTTTGACATTATCATTTTTAACATTATAAAATTGATTAGGATTATTAAGAACTTTAAGTTGTTCATCAGTAAAAATAAAACTTTTTTCGTCAATAAGTTTTTTAATAAGTTTAGAGTATTCTGGACTTCTATTAATAATAACTAAATCATCTATATTCAATTTATCTAATTCGCAATCAAAGTTTTCTTTACTGATGTTTTTTTGGTAATTGTCAATCCAAAAATAAACAAAACCCAAAATAATAACTAGTAAAATTATTTTAATTATAGTAGTGATAATTTTATTCATTATATTTGTTTATAATTAGAGTATATATAAAAAATAATTTTACTAAAAAATTTTTATTTTTAATTAAACATACATACTTGTAATTATATTTTTACTAATATTATCTTCTTCTCTTCTAGCCTTAAATTTATCAAAAGACTTTAGTATATCAGAATTATTAATAATTTTAACTTCTGACGGCATTGTACAAATAACTCTTCTAGAATGAGTATATTTAATATCCTGAATAAATGTTTCAATATCACCTCCAAAATATTTAAATGAATCTTTATTTTGTACAAAGAATTTTTCAATATCCATAATATCAAAATTAAATTTCCATCCTAATTTATTAACTTTATTAATAAATATTTTTGATAACTCAATACCTGTGTATTCAGGAATTTTAAATCTAAAGGGGAATCTTCTTGGTAATCCAGGGTTTGTTGAGAAAAAGCATTTTTCTAATTCGGATGTATAACCAGCTATAATACAAACAAATTTCTTTTTATTATCAGATAGATTTTGATTTAATACATCTAGACATTCTTTTGAATATGTATCAGAATTACCATCTTTTTTACTTGTACCTAATGAATATGCCTCATCAATAAATAAGACACCTCCGGCTGCTTCATCAATAAGTTTTTGTGTTTTTGCTCCAGTATGTCCAACATATTGTCCAATTAGGTCTGTTCTTCTTGCATAAATTATTTTGTTTGAAGACAATATACCTAATGCACATAATATTTTACTTATGATTTTACATAATTTTGTTTTACCACAACCTGGTGAACCTTCTATTGACATATGTAACATATTATTATTTGAATTTTCAAAATCCATCATATAGTATAAAATCATATCAAGTAATTCATTTTTAACTTTATTAATCCCAATCATTTTTTTTAATATTTTTAATGGGCTTTGCAACCTAAATACTTTTTCTAAATTAATCATGTAATATTCATCATTTAATTTGTATAATTTATGTTCATTTGGTTTAACATCTTCTTTATCATCTTTATCATCTTCATCATCTTCATCATCTTTATCATCTTCATCATCTTCATCATTTTTATCATCTTCATCATCTTTATCATCTTCATCATCTTTATCATCTTCATCATCTTTTTCATCTTCATCATCTTTATCATCTTCATCATCTTTTTCATCTTCATGTTCTTCTTCTACATTAGCTACTTTTTTACTAATAGGAACATTTTTTTTCTTATCATTAATACCTTTTTTCTTGAAATTACTACTAGAATTAATATGTTTAGTATTGTAATATTCACCAATAGTAATGAGATCATCAATTGATTCAATATTATTTTTTTTAATAATTTTATCAATAGATATTATATTTTCATACTTATCACTAGATGATATTTTATTTTGAATAGTTATATCTTTATAATTATCAATAATTACATTATCATCATTATCAGAATCTTCTAGATATTCAGATTTTATTTTTTTACTATCACTTTTTTTAAGTGAGGAAAAAATATCAGAAAGTCTTTGTTCAGAATCATCATCGATACAAGATGAACATGAATTGTCTATCATTTTTTTACTTATAATAATCATTGGTTTTTTTTTAGGAGGGTTAGAAGTGGAATTTGATTCTGATTTAGTTCCCGACTCTGATTTAAACCCAAACATTTTTGATACTTCATCGACAATTTTTTTTTCCTCATAATTTAGTTCATTATAATCGACTTCTTTTTGAGTAGTTTTTCCTTTGGTAGACTTATTTTCCTTAATTATTTTAAAAAATGAATTAACATCTTGTTTTTCTTTAGATTTATTCTTTTCTTCATTATGTTTTTTATATTCTTCTTTTTCTTTATCATTATTTTTAGTATAATTTGAATAATATTTAATTGGATTTGTAAAAGAAGATTTATTATTAACATGTTGAGTATTTTTCTCTTGTTGGAAAAAATTACCTTGCTGGGGATAGTGTCCTGGTGGTGGATAGTAATTTCCTTGTTGAGGATAATGTCCTGGTGGTAGATAATAATTTCCTGGAGGAGGATAGTATCTTGATGGTGAATAATAATTTTCTGGATTAGGGTGGTATCCTGAAGGAGTATAATGATATCCAGAGGGATGATAATATCCTGGGGGAGGATAGTTTCCTGGTGGAATATTATAACCCATTGGATAATTTATGTTGTAATTATTTTTATTTTTAGGATAATTTCTTTTATTTTTGTCCCTGTTATTATTCATAAGTTATGTGTATTTATAATATTTATTAATAAAAAATCAATTTTTTAATACAAAGTTAAAATAAGAATAAAAATTGGGTTTAAACAGATATATATAAATATATATATATTATAATATGATACAATACACCCTAGTTGATAAAAATTTATTAATTCCTGAAGTTATAATAAAAACAGAATATTTTGAAATTTTAACAGAATTATATAAACGTGCTTATATGAGAGATGAAATATATTGTGAAAATCTCTACATAGTAAAATATACAGGAATAAAATATGATTTTATGATAAAATATTCATCAGAATCAAAATCTTTTTATGAAATTATTGATAATAATATAAACAAAATAGATTTAGATATGTCATATATTTATGTAAAAAATTTAAATAATTTACATCAACCAATTCAATCAATTCAACCAATTCAATCAATATCGTCTAATAATACAAAAACCAGTGCAAAAATAGAATCAAAAGAAGTAATGGAATTAATAATAAATCCAGTACGTGATTCATTAAATATAAAGATAGAAGAAACTGATGAGATTAAACCCAAATCTTCTTCTATAATAAATGAAGATAAAAAAAAAATTAAGAATGATGAAGAGAGAAAACAACAAGATGAGAAAGAAAAGAAAAAAGAAGAATTACTAAAAATATGTGAACAAGTAATGGATTTATATAATTTAGAGTTAAATAATATAAAAAAAATAGAGTTAAATATGAAGAGTTTAGACAACAAGATAAGTAGATTAAAAAATAAAAAACGCGAAAAAATATTTACAGAAATATCCAGAACCAAAAACGAATATGAAACTTGGAAGAAATTAAAGTACATAGTACCAAAGGAGAATCCTGAATTTTTATATAAAGATGAAAGTGAATTAGAGATAAAACAAAATCCAAGTATACCAATTTTATTTGAGGCAAAATATAAATATATTGAAAATTTAAATAACAATCCCCATATAAAGAGTATATTTAACATATTAAATAATATAAAACTAGAAGAGTTATATATAAGTGATGAGATAAGTTTAGATGAAAAAGTATTAAAATTTGTTGAAAAATACTCAAAAATATCGAAGAAAGAGTTACATTATGGTTTCGACCATGATTGGGATTATCTTGAGGATGAATTAGGTCAAGAAGGGAAAATGATTAGAGGAGTAGTAAATTAAATAATGATATTTTTATAAAAAAATATTAAATATATATCAAAATATTATTTAGAATGCAACCATATAATTATATTATTATATAGTGATTTGTACAGTTTGTAAGTTAAAACTTAAAAAACAATTAGCTTCATCATACATTTTATTTAAAACATAAGAAGCAACATCGAATGATTTATAAATAAGAGATTTATCAATAATAAATTCATTATCTTGGTCATCGATATTAAGATTAGTAAAGTCAATAGAATAATTATTTTCACTAATAAATTTGATCTTAATATTTTTATTCATAAGTATGAGATTAAGATTATCATAACCAATCAAAATTAATGATTCTTTTAATTTTTGAATATCATTGATAATCATATCAAAAACGAAATGATTTTTATCGCAAGTTTTTGTTTTATTTTTATGAATAGAACATGTTTCTTTAAAATTACAAAACTTATAACTTGATGTTTTAAATAATTTATTGCTATTAGGGTCAAAACTATTATCTCTTCTAAATGGTACACCAAAAAATTTTTTAACAGATGAAGCTGATGAAATTAACCAATCCTGATATTTAAGAATCATATCAAATTCTTCATTTGAAATAATTGGTGAGGCATTTTTTTCTCCAAATTTAATACCTTTACTCCTAATAAAAGTTCTTAAATGATTAGAGACACCAGATAAATAATACATAATATTAATTAATTCTTTCGCAGTTTCACAATTAATGTTTTGTTCAAAACATTTTGTGATATCTATTTCTTCTTTTTTTGATGATACCTCTTCAACAGCTAAAGTTGGAGTTTTTTTGGTTTTAGATGATATAATGGAATTACCATTAAATAATGTAGTATTTTTAACATCTTCTTCAGAACACCAATCTAAATCCATAATATATAATTAATATCTATAAATATTTATATCTATTTACAATTTTTTTTAATATTAAAAATAATTTATACTCATAATTATATTATATATATAATAATGAGCAAAAACAAAACCAATAAGTCTACAAAAAATGTAAATAAGGAACAACATATAACTGATGAAACAGAAATTAATAATGTATTATTGACAATAGGTAAACGTTCAAGAAATCCAGGTGTTAAAGAGTTAACAAAAAATTTTGTTGGAAAAATAAAATCAAAAACTGATAATGATTCAGAAGGTTCTGTAAAATCTACAAAGTCTGTTAAATCAGTAAAATCAGTAAAATCATCAGGAAAAGCACAAAAAGAATCCAGTAAAAAAAATACAAAGGAACAAAAAGGTCCTGATGGTAAATATTCAAGACCAAAATCAACTTTTACAGATAATTTAACTAAGGAAGAAGTTGAAAAAAAACTAGAAGATTATAAAAAAGTAGATGATATAAGTGCAGTACCAATAGGTACACATTTAAGATATTTTATAAAAAAAGATGGTGAACTAGTATTCAGAATGGGTGGTAATTTAAAAATAAATACTGGATTACCAAAATATGTGATATTAGTAAATGCTGAAGGCGTTCAATGGACAGTTCAAGTTGAGGGGACAATTTTTTATAAAAAAATGAGTTTAGAAGAAATTAAAGAGGAATATGAATCTATAATAAAAGAGCTAAATGGAAAAATAAAAAAACTAAAAGAAAGAATTAAAGAATTAGAGAATTAGAGAATTGAATAATTAGATAATTAAAATACTAATTTAAATTTTTATTAATAAATTTAGATTATAATACTTAAATTAATCATTAAAATGTTAGACACTAATATATTATATAATCAAGAAAAAGATACATTATACATAATGATCTATAAATTAGGTTCAGGTTCTTATGCTGAAGTATGGTTTTGTATTGAAATACCGAAATTAAATTATCATATAAAAATTAAAAAACCATTTGAATATGCACTAAGAGCATTAAAAATACATATGGATGATAGTTATAATGAGGGTATGTTAGAAACAAAGATAAATGAAATACTATTATTAGATGGGAAAAAAAGTGAAAATATTAATTATCCATTAGGATTTTTTATATATGATGAAGTTCATGTAATTGTAGTTTATGAATTAGCGATAGGTTCATTATATGATGTATCAAAAAAATTTGGAAAAAAAATAGATGTAGAATATGTTGAGAAAATGTTACCCCAAATGATAAAATCAATAAAATTTGTGCACAAATGTGGTTACATACATTCAGACATAAAACCTGAAAATTTTTTACTAATGGGTACAACAAAATTACAAAATGACATATTAATATATACAAAAAAATATAATTTAGTAGAAAAGTTAAAAAAAATATCTGGTATGAAAAAATTTAATTATGAAGATTTTATTGAAATAGTATCAGAACCAATATATAAATATTTAAATGAATTATCTAAAAAATTTGAATTATCAGATAATATAAATTTAGATAATTCAAATGACTCTGATAATTCAAATGATTCAGATTCAGATTCAGATTCAGATTCAGATAATCCAGATAATTCAGATTCAGATAATTCGGACTTAGATAATTCAGATTCCGATTCATTAATTATGTATTCAGATGGTTATGACACAGATTGTTCATCATATAATTCAGAAATAGGAGAATATGAAAATACAATTGATATTTACCATAGAAAAGATATTCTAGAATATTTACACGAAAAGGAAATAAAAGAATTAAAAAAGATAAATAACTCTAACGAACATGAGGAATTTGAAAATGAAATATACAGTGATGAACAAAAAGAATTGTTAAAGTTATTAGAAAATCCAACAATAAGACTGATGGATTTTGGGTTGATAGAAAAAAATGGTTCACGTAATCATACTATACAGACAAGATATTATAGGTCTCCTGAAATAATATTAGGTTTATCATATACAAATAAATGTGATATTTGGGCTTTAGGATGTTCTTTATATGAATTAATAATGGGAAAAATAATGATAGACATAGAACATAATGAAGATATAGATAAATACGATAGAGATTTAATAAATATAAAGCTATTAATAGAGAAATTTGGAATTGAAAAACACCAAGATATAATAGAGTTGATAAAAAAATCTCCTCGCAAAGATAATTTAATAAATACAGATAATACTTTAAGATTTTATAAAACAATTATTTATAACCGTTATGACGATAACCAATTTAATATAAAAATAAGTAATTCAAATAAAATAAAACAGTCGATTCAAAGCATGCTGGATATCGTTGATAAAAACAGAAGATTTGAATGATTAGTTGCTTAGTGATACGGACACCCCGACCATACAACTTACTATGTACATTGGATTTGTTTTTGTTTGTTTGCTTGCTTGCTAGCTTGTTTGTTCTTTGGTATTGTTTAGTAAATCAAGGTGGACGAACAATGCAAGTGTAGGAGTAGGTCTCAGTGTCAATTAAGCACTTATAAACCAAATCCTGCACTACATTTACAGTTGGTAAATCCTCCTCGGCTCATGCTAGCACCTGTACCAGCATTTTGACCTCCAACCATAACACTCGATGAACCAACACTAATTACTAGAGGACCGTTACCAAAGGTCCCTTCGCTTCTGGCTATATTCTCCCAATACTCGTCGTCATGCTTTCGCTTATTACGTAGTAAATTGAAGATTTCACAGTTAGCTGGATGTGTAGGATCAAGCATTGATGCGCAGTCGTCAAGTCTGTTATAAACCTTTTTGAACTTTTTTTCACCGCCTAGTTTTTTAGCTTCCTCTAGGATAAGGTTAGCTTCATTAGTATACTTAGCAGCATCATCTGGGGTCCTCTTGTACATAGCTTCGAGTTGATGGGGTGTGATTTTGAAAGAGAAACGTTCGGAAAACATATATTTCAGGTTTCTTAGTATTCTTATTAATTGAGAATTTCAATACTGTGATTTTTTCAATTTTTTTGATATAGTCGTTAAAAAAATAGGTTTATCTACTATATAGTAATAAACTTATAGTATAAGTATATAAAAAGGCTATTTAATAAATATAGATATAAAATAATTTATTAAAAATTATTATGACTATAGGAAACTTATCGAAGTTTATTTTGATTATTATCATACCAAACTGATAATCTGTTTAATAAATTATATAATTCCTTATTTTTTGGATGTAGATTATAAAGGTAGTATGTAAAAAGTGTTTTTAAATCATTCAATACATAGTTTGCGTGAGTTAAATCTATCTTATATATTTTTATATTATGAATTTTACTAATACTATGCGAATTTTCATAATCTATTTTAATATAGTTTCTTATGTGTTTTAATAACGCGTTAGCTAAACTAAGTCTACTACGTAGAACCTCTTCAGACATTATTTCATATCCTTTATCATTTTTAGCTTGCTGTTTATAATTAAGTTGTTCAATAGTTATAGGATTAGTTGCATAATAAAATTCTCTAGGTTGTGGTAATTTGTTTATGTAATAATAATAAGGCATAATTTATATATTAAACTTTCTAATATATTTTATGATTTTCAATTTTTTTGATATATCTAAGTAATCAATTATACTAATTAATTATAATTATATAATTAATAAAAAAAGGTTATACATACATATTACAAATTAAAATATTTAGGCATCAAGCTCATTTTCTCTACGAGGTTCATCTTTAACCTTAAGACCTTTAACATGTGAGCCTTTGGTTTTAAATCCCTTGTCTTCGAGGAATTTAAAAAGTATCTTTTGACCAGGTGTTTTTTCACTAGGCCAAGCTTGAGTATGCCATCCCTTAAATAATTCCCACAAAGTAAGTTTATCGGTAGAACAGGCTTCATTAAGCTCAAGGACATCATTTACAAATTCTTCATAAATATTAGTATCTCTCTTATAATTATCAGTAGAAAGGAATACTTGAGCAGGAGTAATATCATCAATGTCATTACATTTTTTGTATTCGGGATAATATTTTCTTAATAATAACCAAGCAAAAGCCTTATTCCAAGTAGGGAGTTTTTCTCTAAGAGAAGTATCTAATGGTAATTCATTAGTAGCTACAGGTTTAGAAACGAATTTTTGTTTAAAATCAAGAACACGAACACGTCTCCAAACACCTCCATCACCACCTTCAGGAATACCAGGAAGTTTATTACAGATAAGAGTAAGTTTAAATTGTGGAGTATATTCGAAAGGTTCTCCATAAAGTTTTCTTGCTTGTAACTGGTCGCCACCAGTAATATTTTTCATAAAACCAGCATTAATTTTATCATTATGCTCAGGTTCTTGTAAAACAAGGAATCTAACACCAAAAGCCTTAGCTAAATCAGGTGAAGCTTGTGAACTTGAACCGCGTTTTTGAGTGAGGAATGTAGGTTGAGTAGCATAATAATATTCACCTAAAGTGTGTTTAAGAAGGTCAATAAGAGTACCTTTACCATTACAACCAGAACCGATCCAAACCATGAATTTTTGGTCCTTATTACCACCTTCCCAAAGAGAAGCACAATAACAAAGAACAAATTTCTTCATATCAAATTCAGGTTGAATACTTTCAATAAATTTATCAACAGTTTTAATAGCAGAGTCATCTTCCTTAAATTCTCTAAAATCATATTTAGTAGTTCTACTAATAAGGTCATCAGGATGACCGCTTCTGAATTGTCCAGTTTTCAAATCGAAAACACCATTATTAAACCCTATTAAATAGTTATTTTGGTCAAGTTTTTCTTCAAAGAATTCATCATAAAAGAGACCAGAACATTCTCCCATAATTCTTTTCTTAAAACTACCACTTTTAAGATTTTCTACGAGTTTACCAATAGCAGTAGCTTTTTGTCTAAGATAATCAGATTTATGACCAGCATTTTTATCATCATTAGATTGAATAAAATAAGCAGCTGCTAATTCAGCAAATTTTTTACTAACTTCTTCTGACATCTTTTGACTAAGAGTATAAGCTTCTTCGATAGGACGCCATCTGTGATTTTTAAACTGCCACCATTGATTTTTACTTATAGAACTACAAACATATTCATATTTATACATAGTGTAGATGATATAAGCAACATCATAATCAGCTTTAAGATTACCAGAATCTAGAAGAGAGTTAATTTTTTCAGTGAGTAATTGTTTATATCCTTCAGGATTATCTTCTTTAGCCCAGTGATAAAGAGAAGAAATAGTATAACCAGTACTGTCATTAATATCAATTCTTCTTACACAATCTCTCCAAATCTTTTCACATTCACCAGCTTTAAATTTACTAGGAGCTCTTTTTGAAAATTCAATAAATTCAGGTAAAAGTGAAATATCAACATCAAATAGAGCCCATCCAACAACAATCCAAGTTCCATAAGAATATGCTCTTTCAGCTTTAAGTAGTTTTACAAGTTTTCTAGCAGCAGTAATTTTTTCTTCATTTTCTTTATATTTAGCATTATCTTCAGCACCATAATTGACTCTTACATAAGCTTTTTCTTTATCATCTTTGTTATCATTATTGTCTTTATCTTTAAAAACTTTATCAGATGAATTATCATCTTCATTTTTAATCATAATTTTACCAATATCAATCTTATTGGTCTTATTTATATATTTATTTTTAATTTGTTCAATAGCATTAGCAAAAATAGAAGCTCTTTTAGGTTTGACATTAATATCACGATTCCATCTGATAGCAAGAACATTAATAAGTTCTTGAACATCTGGAGTATCAGAAAGAAGTTCAGCATTAGAATCAAATACATATTTTACTTCATATAGATTAATTTTTCCTCCAATATTTTTACCAGAACCATATAAGAACCATTTGTTCTTAATAATAACTTGTGAATCAAAAACTTCTTTATGGACTTTTTCTTTGTCTTTTTCATTAAGTTTATCATAAATATTTTCATTATCAACATTACTATCATCAGCATCAAAATTATCTTGTATAATATTTTCAGTTTCATTATCATCATCATCATTTTTTTTAAAATTTTCAGTTGTAGACAGTATATTAAATACTTCACTAAAAAGATTTTGTTTAATAATTTCATTTTTTGATTCTTCAAATATTAAAAATCTTTCTTCAGTTGTAAGAATTAAATTAGGATAATGTACATGGAATCCATCAGAATAACAAGTTTTTTCTTTGATATAAAATGGACGATTCTTCATTAATACATAAGATGTAAGTGTTTCATCATCAGTAATTAAATAATAATTTCTAATAACATTATTTATAATTTCAATTACTTGCATAACATCGTCAGATTTAACTTTTCTTTCAGGACTAATTTGTTTAAGGTCATAATCAAGAATTAAAGGTCCAACTTCACGTGGTTTTTCTAAAATATTCATCTTCCCATAATTTTTAACACAATCTTTTATGTAAAGACTAATAAATTGTTCATAATATCTATCTTCAACTTTAAATAATTTGTTATAAACACCCTCACGCTTAGCATCACCAACCCAAACCATATGAGTCTCTTGTTTACTTCCTTCTTGAGTTTTATTTGCTTCAATAAAGTCCTCAAGATTTTTATATCTAATATATTCGCTTACGGTTTTTTTAAAATCAAGACCATCATTTTTTATATTTTTATTATTTTTATGTTCTATGTCGTCTTCAAAACGTATATTAGAGCTCATCTAAGTCTATATATAATATATAATTATGTTATATTAAAATCAATTTTTTAATATAAAATTTATGTAAAAACTGGATGAGATGATAATAAAAATTTATGACACGATTCAAGACCTAAAATATAAAAAAAAATGAATTTAGAATAATATAGTATATAATTAATATATAAAGTAGAATGTTTTGTAAAATATGTCAAAATTTTATGGATATAACTAATAATATTAATATAAATGAAAAAACTCAAGAAGGTGGAAATAATGAATTAACTGGAAGCTCATCTGATTATGATGTAACTGATGTAACTGATGTAACTGATGGAACTGATGGAACTGATGTAACTAATCCAGAAGAAAATTTGACAGATGAAGGAATAAATGAAATTTTAGGCGGAGGTTCTCATTCAAATTCAGAGGATAATTTTAAAAATAAAGAAATCTCAGAAATAATAAAGAATCCTGCATTTGCAAAATTAACTAATGTTCAAAAAACAATGGTAATAAATAAAATAAATGAACAATCTAAAAATGGAATAGGAAAAATATCAAAATCAACCGATAGTGTGGTAAATAAAGAATGTTATTTTTATTGTAAGACATGTGGTTATTATGAAAAAATTCCAGAGAAAATGTTTATTTTTTCTCGAGGAGATGAAAAGAAAGATGATATTTATAATTTAGGATTTACAAAATATAAAAATGATCCAACACTACCTAATACCAAAAAATATACTTGTATAAATGATAACTGTGGAACTCATAAAGAACCAAAAATAAAAATGGCAGTATTTTATAGAAAAAAGGGTTCTTATTCTACTCGTTACATATGTACTGTGTGTGATTCATTTTGGGACACATTTATTGAAAAATAAATTTTATATAAGAAAAAAAATAAAAAATTGATTTTAATATATTAATAATTATATATATTATATAGAAATGACTAAAAATAAGCCTAGTACTCTTTATTCAAAAAAGAAAAATGTTAATATAAATAATGCTCTGGAAAATATAACTAGAGATAATTATAGTTTAGGTCAGCGTGGTGGAGCTAAAAATCAAAAAAAAAAATACAACAAAAATGAAGATGATTCAGATATTAATGAAGAGGACGATGAAGATGATTTAGGGTCTTTATCTGGGGGCTCAGAAAAAGATGAAGACAATGTAGATGAAGATGATTCAGATGATAATGATGATAATGATGATGTTAATGACGAACAAAGTCTAGATGATGAAGATGACAGACAAGTTGTAGGTAAAGATGATGATGATGATGATGCTAGTAAACATAGTGAAAATGAAGAAGATGATAATGCATCTAAAAAATCAGATGATGACGAAAAAATAGATGCAGTTGGTGATGAAGAAACTGTTAAAAAAAACTGTTATTCGAAATATGCAACTTTAGACAGTGACGATTTAGATTATGACGAATTATTTGCAGATGATGATTTAAAATTAACAAAAACAACAAGATTATCAAAACCTATATTATTTAAATATGAAAAAGTCCGTTTATTATCAACTAGAGCAAGACAATTAGCTCAAGGTGCAAAACCGATGATAAAAAATACTACCGGATTATCATCTAAAGAAATAGCATTACTTGAACTTAAAAACAAGTTAATACCGTTAATTATTGAAAGACCAGTACCAAATTCTGGTGTTGAAAGATGGAGATTATCTGAATTAGAAATTCCTGAATAATTAAATAATTTAATATTTAGTTAAGTAATTAAATAAATTTTTTTTATAATAAATTTAATTAACAAAAAATTTATTTTTTAGCTTTAAAATCATTTTTATTTTTGTTTTCGTTTTTATTTTGACAATATTCAATAGTTTCCTTAATATTGTCATTAGTAATTAGTTGAATTACTTGTTTAACATCATCATCACTTTCAATATCCATATCATTATCTTTAGCTATTTTACTAATTAAATATTTGATAGAATAAAAAGTTTTTTTCTTTTTAGTACTAATTTCTTCAATATAATGACCATATTGACCTTTCTTAAGTATATATGATGTTTTACCTATTTTCCATTCTTTAGGAGGATTAGATATTTTCTTTATCACTAAGTCACAAATTTTTTTATTGTCTTTTTCTAATTCATCTTCTTCAACATCAAATTCTTTTGATAATTGTTTTAGATTATAACTATTTGTTCCATAAGTAATGTATTTACCATATTGTCCATTTGATAATTTAATATCAATTGACTTGTGGTTACCAAGAATTAATGGTTGAATCATAACTATAGGTCCATTAGCATTATTACCTGTAATTTGTCCTGTAGCTTGTCCAAAAACATGATTAGGAACAAGTTTACCTATACAAGAGATAACATAATCATAAAATTTTTTCATAACAGTAATACTAGATAATTCTCCTTCAGCAACATCATCTAGTTCTTTTTCCATATTAGCAGTAAATTGATAATCCATAATCTGTGAAAAGTTTTTTTCTAAGAACTCTGTCACAGTTATACCAAGTTCAGTTGGAACTAATTTTTTTGTTTCCTTTCCTAAAACTAAATCTTTAGTTTCCATATTAATTTCTTTCGGTGATGATTTTTTACCAATATATTTAGAAACTTGAATTTTGGTTCCTTCAATATTTTTAACTTGAACATATAGTCTTTGTTGTATCTTATCAATAATTGCAGCATAAGTAGAAGGTCTACCAATATTTAAATTTTTAGGGTCCATTTTATTAATAAGAGACGCTTCATTATATCTTGTAGGTGGTTTTTGTGTATCCTCAATACCATTAATTTCTTTCCAATCAATATTCTTAAGTTTTTTAATATCAAGAGGAGTAGATTTTTTTTTTCCATCAACCATTAACCAGCCTTCATAAATAAGATTTTCTAATGTTCCAACAAGTTTATAATCTTCTAAAACATTTTTTTTATCATCAATTTGTATTTCGATAAGAATACTTTGATATTCAGAAGCCTTCATTTGTGATTGAATAGTTCTTTTCCAAATCATATTATAAAGACGTTTTTCTTCAGCAGTACCATCGATTTGGTCATATTGTGGTTTAGTTGGTCTTACACATTCATGTGCCTCTTGAGTATTAGCTTTTTTATTGACAAAAGTATGATGTTCATAATTTTCTAAACCATATTCAGCTTCAATAACATCTTTAATAAGTTTAGAAGCTTCTTCAGAAATAGCAGTAGAATCTGTTCTCATATAAGTAATATGACCACCTTCATAAAGTTTTTGTGCTACACTCATTGTTCTTTTTGCATCCATACCAATTCTTTGGGCAGATTGTTGAAGTGTCGAAGTAGTAAAAGGAGGAGGAGCATTAGCTTTTCTAACTCTTTCAGTTTTATTTAATAATGAATAAGTACCTTTCATCATAGCTTTAATAATTTTAACAACTTTTTCTTCATCAGATTTATCAAAAGTTAAATATGATTTATTGGAAACAGTATTTTTAGTATTAGTTTTAGACTTTGCTTTTGTATTTTTTTTCTTTTTATCTTTAACATCTGAATCATCTGTTTCATCTGTTTCATCTGTTTCATCTGTATCATCTGTTTCATCTTTACCATCTTTACCATCAATTTCTACTTTAGTATTTTTGTTAGCAAGTTTAGTAGTAATTTCAAAATCACCAACAATAGTATCACAATTAATGTAAAAATAAGTTGATTTTTTTTGGGAGAAAAAGTTTTGTATTTCTTTTTCTTTATCAACTAGAATTTTAACAACTACTGATTGTACACGACCAGCAGATTTAGCTGCATAAAAACCGTTTTTTTTAAGAATTGGACTAATAAGATAACCAGCAAATCTGTCTAAAATTCTTCTAGCTTGTTGAGCTTTAACCATGTTCATATCAATTAGTTTAGGATTAGCTACTGCATTTTTTAATTCTTTAGCAGTGATAGAGTTAAAAACAATTCTTTTAGGTTTATTAATTTTTAATTCACGAGCACATGACCAAGCAATCATTTCTCCTTCTCTATCTTCATCAGCTGCAAGAAATACGTTATCTTTACCAACTTTAGTAGTGAGTTTTTTTAATTTGTCAACAACATCTTTCTTGTTATCATATATTTTATATTCAGGCTCAAAAGTTTCCAAATTAATACTCATTGTTTTTTCATCCAAATCAATAATATGTCCTACAGATGCAGCTACAATGTAATCATTACCTAAATATTCAGTAATTTTTTTAATTTTACCTGGGGATTCTACTATCAATAAATAACTCATGACTAGTTATAATTATATATAATATGGTAATATTATTAGATTATTTCAAATTTTATATAAATTTTTTTATGTTAAAAACTAGATTTTTCCTCTGTAATTATTCCGTTTGTAAAACAATATTCTTCAATTAATTTAGTAACAAGATATTTATCTGTTTCACTAGATATTTGGTAAAATAATTGTTCTAAAAGTTTATCATTAATATCAATTGCATTACTTATTTGATGAATAACTTTTTTAATAATTAAAAATGATTCATAATGTATCTGTTCATAACACTCTGAAATAATTTTATCTATCTTAAGTTTGACTTCTTTAGGATTTTCTATAATTTTACTCTCGGATTTTATTTCTTTAGATTCTTCATTAGATTTTTCAGTTGATTCTTCAGTAGGTTCTTTTCCAGGTTCTTTTCCAGGTTCTTTTTCAGGTACTTTTTCAGTATCTATACTAATAGTAACAATACTTTCTTCGTCGATATTTGAAAGTCGTTTAAGACATAATTTAATATTTAAAAAATTTGATTTGATATCTGGACAAATATTAGAAAGGTATTCAATAATGTAAATCTGCCAAGTGTTGTTAGAAGATTTAAGTAAAGTACTATTATCAATATTATATGAAATTCTAAAAAGAGACAGAACTGAATCTCTAAGAACTTTAAGAGTTATTTTGTTTGTGTTAATATATTGTTTAAATAATATATATTCTTTTTTATCATATAAATTATTGTTTTGATTAGTTTCAAAAAAATATTTTTTTACAATATACTTTTTATATTCTGATTCAATATTATCAAAAGATAGATGTCTAAGTTGTCCACCTTCTATAACAATAATCGGATATGATTCTGGCTTACTCATATCAAAAAAACAAGAATTATCAGAACCTCTTGTAATATCAATACATATTTTTTTACTATCAAATCTATCAAATCTTTTAATTATTTCGTGTTCTAGCCTAATAGTATTATTTCCTGTGAATTCATGATAAAATAATAAAGTATTTGTCTCTACAACAAATTCGCATATATCTGTAAGTGTATTTCTAATATCAAACAATTTAAAACTAGAAAATATTGTTTTAGTATCTTCCCAACCAATACATTCTTTTATAGTGATAACTTCTATGTTATAATCAGAGATATAAAGATTATTATAAGGAGTTTTATTCCAAGTATCCGAATAGAATTTACCAGGTTCATTTACAATATAAGGAACTTGACTCATATCCATATCGATAAGTACTAAAATAATTTTTACTTGCATGTTATCAAGTTTAAAATCATGTAAAAATAAAGGGAATTGTTGATTTTCATGTGGTTCCCATGATTTAGTAGGGACATTTTTGTCTGTAGTTTTTAATAAAAATTCACTACCAACGCCAAAATATATAACGGTAGGTTCCCGTGAAACTTTACTAACTAAATAATTTGGTAATTCTTCTATATTAATCTCATGCATATTAGTATTAAATTGATTAATTCAATTTATTATAGTAATAAATCAATTTTTATTAACTAATATACTAAATAAATTGTTTATATAAAAAATTGATTTAAATATATAAAATATATTTTACATATACCTATTATATAATGTCTGAAAAGGAAAATAAATCTAAAAGCTTAACTTCTTTTATTCCTGAATTACTTCCTATAGAAAAAAGTAATCATGAACAATTGAATGAAGTAAAAAAAAATTTAATAAAAATGTTTACAAACAGAGGATTTATAAATGAAGATAACACAAATAAAATAATAGAAAAAATCATAAAAGATGAAAATGATGATCAAGAATATATAGTACAACTTGATAACAATAAAAATTATAATACTGAAATAAAAAATAAGAGATTAATGGTAAAAATTTTTGATTATAAAATAACTTCGATCAATAAAAATTCTCCTATTGGAGAATTTATAAGTAAACATGATTCAGATTATAAAGTTTTAATTGTTCAAGATATTAATCAAAAATCAGAAAATATAATTCAAAGTTATGAAACACAATCAGAAGTTTTTAGAATTAACGAATTGATGTTAAACATTGTAGACCATGTATTAGTTCCAAAACATATAGTTTTAACTAAAGAACAAACAGATTTAGTTTTAGAAGCTTATCGTGCAAAAAAAAGAGATATGATGTTAATAAGAACTACAGATCCAGTTGCTCGTTATTATAATATGAAGCCTGGTGAAATAGTAAAAATTATACGTCCATCAATTATGACTTGTGAAGCACCTGCATATCGTTTGGTTATAAAATCAAAAGAAACAAAGGCAAAAATATAAATATCTAAAATGCAGGCAAGTTAGTTTCATATTTTTTTTATCAATAATATAATTATTTTTATATTTCATCAATTATATTATTATTATCAGTTTTAACAATTCCTGCATAATTATTATTAAACAAATAAATATCTAAATCTGCTTTAATATTAACCCAGTTATTACTTAAATTATTTGGTTTAATGTTATAAAGAGGATTATTTTCATAAATAATATTTTCAGGTTTAATAAATTCAAGTATTCTTTGATAAAAATACATGTATCTATAAACTCTGTCCTTATAATATTTACTTTTTCCTTTTAAATTTTTAATTTTATTTTTACAATTTTCCAGACAATCTTTTATAAAATTATGGGTTTTATATTTAATTTGTGGACATTTTTTTATAAATTTTTCAATAATATTCATAAACTCATCTTCATAAACTCCCATACATATCATACAAGAAATTGTAAATGGATCATAATTAATTTTACCTAATTGTTCATAAACTTTAATTATAGTTTCTGCATTATAAAAATTATTATAAATTACTTCATAAATGTTATGTTCAATATGGAATTCCTTATAATATTTGTTTATTATATCAATATATTTGTTATCAAAATTTATATCATTCATGTAACTAAATATTATTTTTTGAATATCTTCAGTATAAAATAGTTTATCAGATTCTTTTAGTGTATTATCACTATATTCTTTTAAGCAATTCTCAAACATAACAATTATATCAGAATGTTGTAGTTTATTAATAATTCTTTCAAATGAAATTTTAAAATCAGAATAATTTTTTTTTATTTCAATAATATCCTCGAATTTAATTTCTGTAGACATATACAAAACTTCTTCAATAAATAATTGGTCTTTAAATAGAATTTCTTTATTTTTAATTAAAGGAAGCATTTTTTTAATAAAATCTAAACAATTCATATACTTTTTTGTTCTATAATATGATTTTTTACTATTTGCGATAATATTTTTAATTTTATTAGCAGATATAGATATTGATTTATAAGTTCTAATAATATATTTAATTACATCGTAATTATAGTGTTTTAAAGCAATATTTACAAGTTTATTTTTAAAATTAAAATTATATCTTTTAATATTTTCTTTATATACCTGTATTATTTTTCCAATTTTATTAGCTCCATAATAAACAAATTTTTTTGTATAAGAATCAAATTTTCTACAATATTCTTTTTTATCAATTATATTTGTTTCCATCATTTTATCTATAATATCATATTTTTTATTGTATAAAAGAAATGGAATAATGTTTTCAGCATTACAATTTTTGTGATAATATTTAATAATTTCATCAATTGAATAATATTCAAAAAAATTACATGCTAATATATCATTAATTGGAATATTAAATTTTTTAATATTTTGAATATAATTTTTAACTAATTTATGTTTTTCTTCTTGAGAAAATTTTTTATTGGTATTATTAATTTTTAAAATATTATTAAATGTTCTGTGTTTATCTATATTAGAGTAAATTATGTTTTTGATAGAAAATGTTTGTTCAAAGTATTCACTAGGTATTCTATAGTTTTTACTAATAGCAACATCGGTTAGTTTATTATCTGATAAAATTACATCCCAAATTAAAAAATATTCATTAATTATATCTTTTATTTGAATATTTTCAAATAATTTTTCTAGCTCTTTTTTTTCTAAAAGTAAAATTTTTTTAATAAAGTCTTTTGATGGAATAAAATCCAATTTAGTATTATTAAATATTTCCAAACAAATTAAAAAATCATGTTTTATTAATCCTTCAATTAAATCTGTATCGTTCATTATAAATTTATAGCAAATGCTTTTTTTTTTCTTATAGTAATATAGGATATCGTATATATTCTTTTCAGTGATAATAATTTTATCTTTACTTAAAATATTACTTAAGCTGTTAATAATATCTTTTTGTTTAAATTTGTTAATAAAATACAAAATTGTTTTTGAATCAGTTGTATCTAAAAAAAATTGTAAATTAGTTTTTGTAAATTGAAAGTTATTTTTTATTTTTTCAAAATTAATTTTAATATTATCAAAGTTAATAGTAATATTATCTTTTAGATAGTCTTTACTATATATAGTATAGTAATTGGATAACTGATTATTTTCATCAATTATATTTATCATAAATTCAATTAAAAACTTCCCTTTATTTGATAATTTGATTAATCTATTTTTGTTACTAAACACGTAAATTAAAGTTTTAATAATAGTATCTTTATCATTATTTCTATATAAATTTAAACCTATTTCTAATAATTTAGACTCTGTCATTTTTTCTGCATGAAGCAGTAATAAACTTATATTTTTAATTGAACTAAAATATCTTATATCACAATCATTAATAAAATTTGGTTTACTTATTAAAATTAAATGACTTGGTTCCTTAAAATTAAATTTTTTTACAAGAGTTTTTATATAACTATCTGGTTTATCATAAAGACTATAATCTGTACATTCTTTTTTAAAATTTATATTTCTAAGAGATTTATGTAATTCTTTCTTTTTAATTCTAAGAAGAAATCTTTTATTATATATTTCCATTTTTTCCACATATTTTTTATTTGAAATAGTATATTTATCAAAATTATCTAATTTATCAGATTTATCTAATTCATCAGATTCATTTAAACTATCTGATTCATCTGAAACATTCGAATTATAGCTATAACTAGAACTAGAACTATAATTTTCATCATAATGAAATTCATATTTATTTGTAGTTTTTTTATTTGATAATTTTGTTTTTTTATTATTGACAATATCATCAATTAATTTAATATTAGGTTCGGTCATAAATTGTATTCTTAATATCCATATTACTTAATATATTATTAAATAAATATAATATATAATATTATTAATGAAAGATTTAGATTCTAATTCTTATATAAATATATCTGGTTCTATTGGAATAAGTGTTTTAATTAATCACAAACTAAATAAAAAATTATATATATTTTATGATGATCATTCTAATAAAAAATATTGTAATAAAAACTATAATATGTTTTTAGATGGGTTATTTAATCTTCTTAAAAATAAATATATTCCAGGTTCAATATTATTTTTATTAGAGGAACCTTTAATTAATACAGATTCTAAAATATTAAATATATTTGATGATTCAATTCATGTAGTTAAATCTAAAAAATTTTACTTAAAACTAGTTGATAAATGTGCAAAAAATAAAATATGTGATGCATTTCCGATTGATATAAGATTGTGTTTATTTGATATATCACTTGATGAATTAATAGAAAATATAAATGATTTAAATTATTTTAGTGATATAAAATACGATTGTTTAACATATTTTAAAAATTTATTATACATTTTTGATATAGTACAAGATAATGAATATAATATATATGAAAATAAAATAAATGAAAACATATCAAATATTGAATTTATAAAAAAAATATTAAATATATTTAGTGATTCTGAATATTATAATAGGATTAAAAAATATGTTAAAATTTTATATCAGAATTTTATAATTCCTTATAAAAACAAGAAATTAAATGTATTTTTAAAAAATAATTTAAATTATAATTATAGTTTTGTGGAGGGATTCCCCTTTATATCTGACTCTGTATATATAACAAGTCAAAATATTAATTTATTAGATTTAGTAGATAAAATACTAAATTCATTATTGGAATTTTATACAATAATATTAATAAATTATTTAAAAAAAGATACAATAATAATAAATACTGGTTTATTTCATGGGATAAATATAAAATATATTCTTAAAAATGTTTACCACTATAAAATAATTTATGAAAGTGGATTAACAAATTATAATGATATTGATAAAGAAGATAAAAAATCAAATTGTTTATGTATAGAAAAAAACATTTTTAATATATTTTAGTATAATACTTATAATATGAATAGTGAAATTGTAAATTATATTAAAAAAATAAATGAACCTTTTTTAAATAATTTTTGTAATAAAAATAAAGAAAATATTAAAAGCAAAAAAAATAGTAAAATAAAAAAAAAAAATATTTCAGAATCTTCAAAATATTCATATAAATTTGAAATATTATCAGAACAAATAAAAAACGAAAACAGAATTAAATTCAAAGATATAGATGATGAACAGATATTTATTAAAACAGATTTATTTAATACAGTTTACACTTATCTAAGCGGTAGTATTAATAATATTTTAGATATAAAATATATCACTCTAACAATAATAACTACATTAATATTTACAATAAAAATTTTATATACAAACTTATTATATAAATGAATAAATCAGATAAATCTCTCAATAACAAAGATAAAACCTATATTAATGGTCCTATAAATTATATAAAATTAGTAAATAAAAAAACCAAACAAGAAGTATGGTTATTATTAGATTTTCATGTTTCAATAGATTTACAAAAAGAATGTGAAGAATTTGATTCAAAAGACATAAATAAATTTTTATACAAAGAATTAATTGAAGCAAAAGAACCAATAGATTTTTTTTTAGAAATAAATCCAACACAGTTAAATCAAGGATTAGAAAAAGATTCTGGACAAGAATATTATAAATATAAGGATAAATATATTGCAGAAACAGTAAAAATTTTTAAAAAAATTTTTAACAATAATCCAAAAAAAATTAACTCTAATATTAGATTACATTATATAGATATTCGAGATTATACATTGCTTTATGACATATTATCAAACATAGAACAAATAAAATCCATGTTATATGGGGATAATTTATCAAAATCAGAAGCATTTATAAAATGCTTAGAAAACATTAAACAAAACGTTATATTTGTATTGGAGCTAATAAAATCAATTAAAAATGGTAATTCAAATTTGCATTTAGATAAAAATATAAAAATAGACTATATAAAACAAAACATAGTTAAAAAAAATATTCCAATTAGTGAAACAAGCGAAAATATTACAGAAAATAAAAATATTACAGAAAGTAATAATAATTCTACTATAAAAATATATTCACATGAACAAATAGTAAAATTAGGTTTTATTTTATTATTAGAAAAAATATTAAAAGAATACAAAAATCATACATTAAAAAAATTAATAAATGAATATATGGAAGATTTTTTTGTAATTAAATCTAAAAAAGTAATTCAAGAATTAGATAGTTTAATAAAAGAAATTACAATACATGGGAAAGTTGTTAAGCAAAATAATATGAATCAAAAATTATTATTAAAAAAACATTTTCTTAATAAAAAAAATAATTTATTTACAATAAATATGACATATGATAATAACTTTGATGATTTAAATGAAATAAATAATTATTTTTTAAAGAAAATAAATTTATTAAGTTCTGTTGTAATTGATATGTGGTCTGTATTTATGGATACATATTTTTTAAGAAGATTACTAGAAAAAGAATATATAAAAAAATCAATAGTATATACAGGATGCTATCATTCAACTGTATATCTTTGGTTTTTAGTAAAATATTTTGATTATTCTATAGAAAAATATCATTATATTGACACAAAAAAACTTAAAAAAAATCCTGTAGAAAATTTAGAAAAGATTATTAAAAGAACACATAATCCAGAAGAACTATTTAATTATGTGTTTCCTGACAAATTTTCACAATGTATTGTAATAGAAAATTTATAATTTTGTTAACTATTTTATATAGTAGTTAACAAATTAATAATAAAAATTTATTTATATATTATAAATCTAGTTTAATTCACAAGGAGCATCACAGCAGAAACTATCACAGCAATCATCACCTTCACACCAACAATCACCACAACATAATTTATCTTCCTTATCTTCTTTGTTTTCTTTATCTTCTTTGTTTGAACCAGATAATGAAGCCATTAATGATGAAACCCAGTTCATTAACCAATAAGAGATAACAGCAACAAGGCAGAAAGCAATTGATAAAAGGATACTACCATCTAATGAAATACCCATAATACCAAGGAATTGAGAAAGATATTTAGCAAGTTCTTTAACAATTACATTTTCTACAGCAAGTTTAACAGCTGTAGCAGGTAACTTACTTAAGCCACCAAGACCATTTAAAAGTTTACCAACAGTTTGGCTTAAAGAATCTTTTAAGGACAACATAGTATATATTATTAATTTTATATTAAAAATTTGTTCTGGGTTATAAAATTAACGCAAAAATCTTTTTATAATTAAAAATTATTTTTTATTTCAATGTTTGTTATTTTTGTTATCTTTGTATTTTTTTTTATTATAAAAAATAAATTTTTTAAATGTATAATACTAAAAAAAATATATGGAGTTATAAAATAAAAATCATTGTTAATAAAAAAAATATATTTTATAAATTTGTATATAGGTAGGAACATCATGCTTGACACTAAATGATTTCCCAAATGTGTACTATAACTATAATTATACTTATATACTAATTCTGTATTTGTTTTTGGAAAAACTTTATAAAGGTACATTTTCCTAGTATGAACTATATAATAAATAGTACTCATGAAAATACTTAGTAGTATAAAACTAAGTAAATTATGTTCTATACAAGATAATACACATAGGACATTATTTAAGTATATCACTGAATATATTGACATCGTATTTAATATTGTGTCATCATCTTGAATATTTTCAAGCATATATATAAATCCACAAATACTACACTTGTCTTTGTATCTATCAGTTTTTTCATGGAAACTATTTAAACATGATAAATGTACGTATTTTAATGAACCTTTGCATAAACATGGACTAATTAAATCATCTGGATTAGTTTCACTTAGACATATTTTACATTCCTTTATTAAAAGTTCATCAATAAATTTATTTTCTATTATTATTTTGGTTTGGTCAACTTGGTCTACTATAGTTTTGTTTACAATCTCAATATTATCAATATTATCAATATTATCAATATTATCAATATTATCAATATTATCAATATTATCAATATTATCAATATTATCAATATTATCAATATTATCAATATTATCAATATTATC